>ERZ1673698.15-NODE-15-length-281829-cov-14.100123_pt1 | contig 281829 bp, 249 predicted proteins | sample MGYA00580228_ERZ1673698 | MGnify/ENA primary metagenome ERZ1673698 (study PRJEB41218, sample SAMN15661768) | gut metagenome | host: Homo sapiens | place: Canada: London | collected 2015-08-20/2019-03-30 | study: EMG produced TPA metagenomics assembly of... | reverse complement strand
AGCATGCGGCTGTTAACCGCAGGGTCGTTGGTTCGAGTCCAACAGGGGGAGCCAAAAAGAAAAATCCCATCCGTAGGGTGGGATTTTTCTTTTTGACATCTTGCGTAGCATGCAAACCGGCGCGCTTGTGTTTCGGCAGACGCATCGCGGCTGTGAACTGGCTCAGGTAATCCTTGAGCAGAAAAAAACAAGGAGGATTGCGACGCGTTTCAAGCGAGCAAGACGACTATGTTTTTGACCGAAACGGTCTTGGTTCGAGTCCAACAGGGGGAGCCCAAAGATTTAGACAAAGAAGAATATATAATTGATGCGGAACAATCAGAAGATTGCTCATTGCTTCTATAAACACTATCAAGGAGAATATGAAATGAACTGTGATATGTGCAAGGTTATTGAGGAAATTAAGAAAAATGAAAATCCGTGGTTTATTAAGGAGCTTAAAACGGGTTATGTTATTTTCGGTTGGAATCAACATTTTCACGGTTATGTGATATTTATTTGTAAACAGCATGTTACTGAAATTTGGGAGTTGGAAGAAGATTTCAGGAAACAATATCTAAATGAAATGACACTTGTTGCAAAGGCAGTTAAGGAAGCCTTCGGGGCAGAGAAGATGAATTACGAGTGTCTTGGTAATGGCGATGTGCATTTGCATTTTCATTTGTTCCCACGAGTTAGCGGTGATTTGGGTGAGTACGGCAATAACGGAAAAGGTCCTGTGTGGTGGCTGCCGAAAGAAATTATGTGGGACAAAAACAATATTCCGGATATGAAAGAACTCGAACAAATGAAAGATAAATTACTTCGTGTTTTATGAGGGTTTAAAAAAGTGTAGTAAATAAAAAAGAACATTCAACCCAAATGGTCTTGAATGTTCTTTTTTTGTTTTTTGGCGGAAGTTTTACAGATGTGAAAAAGAAAGCAGGGAGGAACACGAAACATTCCAAGAGACTGAGGCGACCATGTTTTTAACTAAAAAGGTCATTGGTTCGAGTTCATGGGAATATGAAAAAACAAGTCGTTTGCCTTGCTTTTTTGTAGTTGAGGCACCTCTATGGTGCATGTAAAATGAAGTCGCTTACAGCCAGGGAGCGTGCCTATTGGCATATTGCTTTCATTTTAATTCTTAATTGACAATGACAGGGGCATTGTGATATAATTCACTAAAATTAATAATTATTATAGGGGGAATTTTGTGTGTTTAAAAGGATTATTTCGCTGATTGTAGCATTCTTCCAAATGGCTTTTGTGTCGATCATGCCGATTGATTATTCAGGTGACGAGGTTTTTCCAAACGAGCGTAATCCGATGACCACCGAGCATGTTTATGCAAGTCGTGACGATGCCGTTCAGGCGGGTGGCGGCTGGTACGAAGTGCTGATTGATGATTTTGATTATGCAAGTAAGGAAGAGATGGAGCAGACTTGGGATTACGCCGTTCACGGGAATAGAAACCAGGAATGGTGGTGCCCGCAGGCTGTCAGCCTGCGCGATAACCAGGCGGTTATCGGCGCCTGGTTGGAAAGCGACCCTGCTGCAAATTGCCCCGGCGGTTCCGGAACAGGCAGTGTAGACGGCAAATGCGCCGCCAATACGGAGCACTTCCATGGCTATGGCGATAGTGGCGACTACGAAGTGGTTACCGGAGGCCTTTGCTCCAAGCTTTATCAGGCGTTTGGTTATTTTGAAGTCAAAGTGAAGGTGCCCCGTCAAGATGGTATGTGGTCTGCGTTTTGGCTTCAATCAAAGAGCCAAGGTCAAATAGGTAACCACGGTATTGATGGAACAGAGATTGATGTTTTTGAATCCGTGTTCACCAATGAAGATCATCCAAACAAGATTGCGCACGCATTTTTATGGGACGGATATGGAAATTGTGGCCGTACGCACGGCCAGCAGATTGATATGGAAAAGGATATGTATGACGGCTGGCATACTTATGGACTACTTTGGACGCCTGAGCAGTATGTTTTCTTTGTGGACGGGGTTGCAACTTGGAAAACAGTCGGCGGTGGAGTCAGCCAAGTTCCTGGACAGGTTCGTCTGACAAACGAGGTTCGCAAAGAGGGAAGCACCAACACGGCTTGGGGTGTGCCGCAGCGTGTGTTTGATGCGATGAAAAACGCTCCTGCGGAGTTCGTGATTGATTATGTGAAAATTTATCAAAACACAGAATATGAAAAATTTATCCGCTCAAGCGAGGATTTCTTTGATGCAGGCAAGCTGCTCCTCGATTCCATGAAATAATGGCGCGTGCAATCCGCCTGAAAAATTTTAGAATGAAAAGGAAGCCATTCCCCTCGGGATTTGGCTTCCTTTTTGTGTGTTTGGGATATGGCGCTTGCATACTTATTTCTTCCCGCGCACTACCATAATGATGGATACATCTGTATCCCACTGCTTCTCGCCGCAGTTATATTGTTTGATTCGAGTGTCATATTTTGTGTTCGCGAGGCTTTTCATGGATTCAACCTCTTCGGCGGTAAAGGCTTGCGGTATGGTGCGGAATACGGTTTCAATTCCGTCCAACGCGGTTTCCCTGTTGGCATTGATGATATCACGAGCCATTTCCGAAGAAAACTTCGGGTTATCCGGTGTCAGATCAACGGTTGCAAAGCCGGTCATAATTTCGCGGAAGCCATAGCGCTCCATAGCGGCGGGGAGTTCTGCTTCGCTCATGGGATATTTGCAAACGGCATATTGTTTCATCAAATCATCATATTGCTCCGCTTTTTTCCAGAACGCTTGCTCATACTCGTTCCATGTGATACAGCTTGGCATCAGGTGAATTCCTTTACGGGAGGAGAGCACAAGGCAGATTCCGCCGGGTTTTAATACGCGCAGCTGTTCTCCATAAAATTGGGAGGGCTCAATGTGCTCGCTCACGGTGTTGGAAATAGTCACATCAAAGCTGTTATCCTGAAAGGGGAGCGCTGTTGCGTCCCCTCCCAGGAATGTAATCCTCCCATCTTCATGATCTTGGGCAAAGCTGATAAATGTGCTGTCACGGTCAATTGCCGTTATTTCAGCATTCGGATACCAGCGATGTAAAGCTCCTGCAAGCGCTCCGGGGCCGCAACCAATTTTGAGGATTTTGAATGGATGGTTGGCATCCAAATCAAACAACGCCTTGTACTGCTCTGCAAACATATCATGAAATCGTAGTTTGCGCGTATCATACAGGGTGTTGACGCCTTGCACGTATTTCGACCAAATGACATTCATTTTATCCGCTCCTTTCTTTCCATTGCATCAATAATAAAACCGATTTATGGATTTTCCGCATCCTTTTTACCACCCCTGCCGCAGGAGGCTCTCCTGCACTTCTTTCAAGGATTGACGGCGGGCCTTGTAGTCCGGCAGAATTCCCTCTACAATTGCCCAGAAACGAGAAGAGTGATTGAATTCGATCAGATGCGCAAGCTCGTGGACGACAACGTAATCCATTGCTTCCGGCGGCGCGCACAGGAGGCGCCAGGAAAAATTGAGCCCGCCTTTTGCCGAGCAGGAACCCCAGCGCGTTTTGGCCGAGGTGATGCGCACCTGCTGGGGGGCCTTTCCAACGAGTGGGGCAAAGCGATCCACCGCACTTGGCAAAAGGGCTTTTGCCGCTTTGCGGTAAAAGCCCACAAGGGCGGCGCGCAGCTCTGCCTCCGGCAGATCGGGCAGCAAAAAGCGCGTTCCATCGAAGGAAATATCCTTTGCTTGCGAAGGCTCGGCCGGATAACTCCGGCCGAGAAATACAACCGTCCCGCCGGGCCGAATTCGATCCGTGGCCCGCAACCGGATGCGTTCCCGCATTTTTGTTTGATGGGTTGTGATCCATGCTTCCTTCTCCTGCACGAGGCGATCAATTTCTGCTTCGGATACGCTGCGGGGCGCGCGCACCTCAATTTCGCCCTCTTTTGTGATATAAATGCCGACTGTTTTGCGCTTCATGCGCCTGAGCTGATAATTCATCGAAACACTCCTGTTTTTCTATTCTGTTTGCCAATCAGGTAAACCGGAGTTACCGTTTTATCCTATCATACCACCCTGTTTCAAGCAATGGATATGACAAAATCGATTCAAAACGCTTGGTGGGAAAAAGATTTATTTTTTGAAGGATGTGACAGGATAGGCGCTTGTGTGCTATACTAAAACAATTAATAATTCAAGATTCGTCAAGGAGGCGAAAGGGAATGGGCGATTATCCGACTGCGCCGCTGCCGCGTGCCGGTTCACCGGAGGAGGCGGGCGTTTCCTCCGCGGAAGTTCTCCGCTTTGTGGAGGATTTGCAAAAGAGTGGAATTGAAAACCACAGTTATATGGTGCTGCGTGGTGGCCGCGTTGCGGCGGAAGCATTTCATGAGCCGTTTGCGCCCGACCTGCCGCACCCCATGTATTCCGTGAGCAAAACCGTAACGGCGATTGCCGTGGGGTTTGCCATTGAGGAAGGCCTTTTCGCCTTGGAAACCCGCCTTTTGGATCTTTTTCCGGAATATATGCCAAAGTCGCCGGATGATCCGCTCTGGGAGCTGACAATTTTTCATCTGGTGGCAATGCAGAGTGGCAAGGAGGCCAATTTCCTTGACCCAAAGGAAAAGGGCGATTGGGTCGCCCGCTTTTTTGCCTCCGGCTGGGAGGGGAGGCCCGGCCGCTGGAAATATGTCAATGAAAATATTTATATGCTTTGCGCAGCGATTCACCGCGTCACGGGCGCAAGCGTCACGCAATTTTTAATGCCCCGGCTTTACCGTCCGCTGGGCATCCAAACGCCTTTTTGGGAGACGGATGAAAACGGTGTGGAGGCCGGCGGTTGGGGCCTTTGGTTGAGAACGGAAGACCTGGCCAAAATCATGCTTTGTTATCAGCAGGGCGGCGTGTTTCAGGGCGAGCAGGTGATTCCTGCTTTTTGGGCCAAGGCAGCGCCGCAAAAGCAAACTGATAATTCCTCCAGCAAAGGCGCAGATACGAGCGCAGGCTATGGTTTTGGCCTCTGGCGGTGTAAAGGGGAGGCGCACGCCTATCGTGCGGACGGTTTATTTTCGCAGTTTGGCATCGTTTTTGAGGATTATGACGCCGTGCTGGTGATGACAAACGCCGCGCTTGATGAGCAGTCCGTATTGGATTGTATTTGGCGGCATTTTCCAAAAGCGTTTCAGGAAAAAACCGTGGAGAAATCGCTTCCTGTTCCACCTGAACTGCTGGAGGAGGCCTATCCATTGGATGTGGTGCCGGTCGGCATCCGTAGCCGTATGGAGGAAAGGCTGGAGCAAAGCGTGATCCGCGTTAAGCGCCGCCGCTCGCTGAACTTAATCCATTTCCCGCCCAGCATCCTGCCCATTGCCGCCACTTACCTGAAGCGTGATAAAGCGGGCAATTTTGATCAGATCCTGTTTGCCTTCAGCGTGGATAAATGCGCCATGACATGGACGGAGGGAGATGAGACGAATACCGTCTCCTGTGGGATGGATGGTCACCAGCGCTATGGTAAAATTGTGCTCGGCGGCATCAGCTATACTGTTTGCGCCAGCGCGGCGTGGCTTGATGAACGGACGCTGGAGGTGTGGATTCGCCCTCTGGAAACGGTGGCGAAGCGTACACTTCGCTTCCATTTTGACCGGTTGCGGGTGCATATCCGTCCGGGCAGCGCGCCTACCATCCGCGAGCTTGCGGGGGAGATGGCAATCATGGCGACGCGGCTGCTCCATTTCAGGCCTTTTGCCGCGATTTCCAAGTTCTTTCTGCGGCTGTTTTATCCATTCCTAGAGCCGCATATGCACGGTATTTTGGTTCCGCGAGAGCTGGTAGACACCGTTAAATATAAGAAAAAGCAGGTAAGGGACGCTCTTGCCGCCCGAGAGGAGCGCAAGCGGGAAGAAGATTAGAAAGCTGCCGTTTCTCACGCTACGGAGCGTTTGGCCTTATGAAGGCATCAAAAATAGCCACAGGAGCCGCTGCAAAGCATTTTGCAGCGGCTCCTGTGGTATTCTCTATGAGGTGAAACGGGGATGTTTGATGAAACGGTCAGCGAATGCCGGCCTTTTGCAATGCTTCCATTGCTTTCTGAAGCCCATATTCCTTATATTCAGAAGCGGATTCCTTGCCGTATTCTTTATATTCGGATGCAACTTCTTTGCCATATTCCTTGTTTTCGCTAGCTATTTCAGAGGCATAGTCCTTATATTCGGATGCGAGCTCCTTGCCGTATTCCTTGTTTTCACTGGCCACTTCAGAGGCATACTCTTTATATTCCGATGCGAGCTCCTTGCCATACTCTTTGTATTCGGATGCGAGCTCCTTGCCGTATTCCTTCTTCTCGCTGGCAATCTCAGAGGCCTTCTCTTTGTGTTCCGTGGCAACCTCTTTGCCGTATTCTTTATATTCACTGGCAATCTCAGAGGCATATTCCTTGTACTGGCCGGCAATCTCCGCCCAGTCGCCCTTGCGCTCCGCCCGTTTTGCGGCACGCTCCGCTTTTTTTTGCTCGCGTGAGATTGTGGTTTGCGCCTGCACCGTCTCTTTGGCGTTCCGAGATAAGGCTTGTGTGCCGAAAGCCGCACCCGTAACGATTGTGCAAACAGCGGCAAACGCCATTACCCTTGTGATACTTTTTCTCATTTTAAAATCATTCTCCTTTCGTTTGATTGACTATATGATAGCCTTTTTCAAAAGGAAAATAAGTTCTGTAAAGAAAAAATATCGCAATTTATTATTAAAAATGATTAATTTAAGAAATAGACCAGTCGGTTTGTTTGTATATATTGTTCAAAAAACAGACTGGTCGGTTTCTTAGTTGCAAATGAATGGAGTTTCCTGCGGATGCGTCTCCCTGGGAAGCAGGCCATAGAGCATCAAATGAACCACGCGGTCAAAAAAGGCGAGGTTTGTCTCCATCTGCGCCGTCATATCCTGTTCTGGAATCCAGCCCACCGTACCAACCCGGAAGTGGCAATAATAGCTCGCAATATGAAAGATCTGGATCGCTTCCTGAAAATACGTATGGGGCAGCGCGGGCTGCACGTTGGCAAGGATTTGGTAGAGCACCCGCGAGGTTGCGTCCACAAAATGATCCATCATTTGATCTGTTCGTTCCTTTAAGTGTGCGGGAGAGGAGAGCGCTGCCACACGCATCATCAGCGCCTCATATGGATGATTTTGAAAATGCTGCTGCCGCAGGCGAAAATACCGGTGGAAAGTTTGTTCAAGCGCTTCCTCCGGCTCGGCGCGAAAGAATTCCTGCACCTGCTGCAAATGGTCATAACAGGCCTGCACACAGGTTAGAAATAGCTCGTCCTTATCCTTATAATAATGAAAAAGCCGTCCTTTTGAAATTTGCCCCGCTTCACAGATGCGGTTGACCGAAGCGTCCCCATAGCCATATTTCCCAAATTCCTTGATCGCTTCTGCCAAAATCAGTTCCTGGCTGACGTAACGCCGCTGCTCCTGTTTCATATCCGATGTTCCTCTTCCGTTTTATTAAAATGAATTTCCCTGTCCTTCATTGCCGGCGCCCATATCCATCACAATCTGCACCCTGTTTTGAAAATCGCTGACGTGACCTGTGTGCGGCGTAATGGTAAAAAGGCACTGGCGCTTCCGATCTGTTATTTCAAAGGGGCCTTGCTGTTGCTGCGTTTGGCCATTTTTCCAGACGAGCGTCGCAAGCGTTTCCAATGGGGGTGCGTCATAGACCCATTCCACCGTGTAGAAAAGCACTGTTTCTGCGCCGGTCAGCTTTGCCGCCTGTGTGACTGGAAGCGCATAGAGTGCGGATAAGAAGGTGCTCAAATCGAAATCCTGTGCATACACAGGCAGTTCGGCATCATTTTTCGGCAGCTTTTCCGTTTGATTGCGGTAGAGATATAGCCCTGGCTTGCGAAGCAGAAGGGTAGCTGTTTGCACATTTTCTCCGGAAATGCCATGCAGGTCAAATTGGAGCGGACGCACGAGCTTCCCTGCCTCGTCTATGTCAAATGTAACCTTCCCGGAGGGCGTAACCCGCAAATTTTCTGGCTCTAATCGCATCTTGGAGGCCGCTGTCTGCACAATCTGCTGGGCATTGAGGTCAGAGAGCGAGTGCACCTCGATATGGGCGTAAGGCCGTTGATTGAGGTAAACCAAAAATAGAAAAACGGCGGCCATCATAACAACCGTTAAGATGATTGTGCGCTTGCTTCGCTTATTTTTCTTTGTTTGCTCCATGTGGCACCTCTTCCGTGTTATTTTGGTTATGCTAATGCTGTATTCCTGCGTTACTGGAAAACGTGGCTATGGTCTTTTGCCCATTCTATTTCCTTGTTCACTGGCGCTTTCCTTAGTTACCATAGCATGCCGGCGGGCGGATGTCAATATCAACTCGGGTGCTGAAATAGCCGTTCTGGAGCGCTATTTTGTTGATGCTGCCGGCGCTTTTTTTCATGCTTGCATGATGCAGAATTGTTTATAAAAAGAAAAAAGAATGCGCTCCATGCTGTAATGTTTCGCAAAAAAACGGCGCCTATGTTGCAAAAATTTTCACAAACCGCTCCTTTCCGCATCCTGCACTTGCCTTCCTTTTCCTGGAACGGTATAATCATAATCACACAGAGTAATCGCACTGCGGTGTGAGCAAGGGGTTATGGGGGGATTTTAAAATGTTGGATATGGAGGCTGCGATCGACCGCATCCGCGCCAAAGAGGGCTTCCTCTGCGATATGGATGGCGTGATCTATCATGGTAATCGCCTGCTTGACGGGGCGAAGGAGTTTGTGGAATGGCTGTATCGGGAGAATAAGCGCTTTTTGTTTTTGACAAATTCCAGCGAGCGTTCTCCGCGGGAGCTTCGGCAGAAGCTGCAACGCATGGGGATGGATATCAGCGAGGAGCATTTTTATACCAGTGCGCTGGCTACCGCGAAATTTCTGCACGGCCAGCAGCCGGGCTGCACAGCCTACGTGATCGGCGAACCGGGTCTGGTCAACGCCCTGTATGAGGCGGGAATCACGATGAACGACGTGAATCCTGATTACGTCGTCGTAGGGGAAACTCATAATTATAATTATGATTCCATTCTCAGCGCCGTTAAATTTGTGAGGGGCGGCGCAAAGCTGATCGGCACCAATCCGGATATGACAGGCCCGAGCGAGGCGGGCATCATTCCGGCCTGCCGCGCTTTTATCGCGCCAATTGAGCTTGCGGCGGGCTGCACGGCCTATTTTGTCGGCAAGCCCAATCCTTTGATGATGCGCACAGGAATCAAGCTCCTCGGCGTGCACAGTGCCAATGCAGCCATGATTGGCGACAGGATGGATACCGATATCGTCGCGGGGATGGAAACCGGCATGGATACCGTGCTTGTTCTCTCCGGCGTTTCCAGCGAGCGCACGGCGCAAAGTTTTCCCTACCACCCGAGCTTTATTCTCAACGGCGTGGGCAATATCGCCATGGGGAAGGATTTTTGCGTGACCAACGGCCGTGAGGGAACGCGGTGAGCCTTCCTTCGCGCTTGATAGCCCAGCACACATTCCGCGGCCGGGCGGCATCCGTGCTCATCAACAAATGGAGTGTGAGGGAAGCGGGCAGCGCCGGCTGCCGTTTTTTTCGCTCATGAGAAGGAGTTTTTCCGTTTATGTGGTATAATACCAGTGTTTTTTATCAGATTTATCCGCTGGGCTTCTGCGGCGCGCCGCGTGAAAACGACGGCATTCTCGCGCCGCGGATTCAGAAGGTTTCTGCCTGGGCGAATTATCTCGTTTCGCTCGGCGTGGGGGCGGTCTATTTTTCACCCGTTTTTTCCTCCGACCGGCATGGGTATGACACCCGCAATTATGGGGAAATTGATTGCCGCCTGGGGACGAATGCGGATTTCGCAGCGGTGTGTGATGACTTGCATGCGCATGGGATCCGTGTGGTGCTCGACGGCGTTTTCAACCATGTGGGGCGCGGGTTCTGGGCTTTTCAGGACGTGCTGGCAAATCGGGAGCAGTCGCCCTATCGGGATTGGTTTTATATTGACTTTGGCCGGGATAACGGCTATGGTGACGGCCTGTGGTATGAGGGCTGGGAGGGGCATTTTGAGCTCGTCAAGCTGAATCTGCGCAATCCGGCCGTGGTGGAGCACCTTTTCTATAATATTCGGGAGTGGGTCAACCAATTCGGGATCGACGGCCTGCGCTTGGACGTCGCCTATTGTTTAGACCGCGATTTTCTCAGGCGTCTGCGCACGTTTTGCGATGCGCTGAAACCGGAATTCCTCCTGCTGGGGGAAGCGTTGTTTGGGGATTATAATCAGCTTGTCAATCATGAAATGCTCCATAGCTGCACGAATTACGAATGCTATAAAGGCATTTATTCCAGCTTAAACGAGCTGAATTTTTTTGAAATTTCCTATTCGCTGAACCGGCAGTTCGGCCCGGAAAATTGGGCGCTTTATCAGGAGAAGCATCTTCTCAGTTTTATCGATAACCATGATGTCTCCCGCATCGCCTCCATTTTGAAGGAGAAGCGTCACCTGCCGCTTGCTTTTGCGCTGCTGTTTGGCATGCCGGGAATTCCCTGCCTCTATTATGGAAGCGAGTGGGGCGCGCAGGGGGAGAAGCAGGCGGGGGATGACGCATTGCGCCCCTGCTTTGACGCGCCGGAGCCGAACGAATTAACCGATTGGGTGAAAGCGCTTTCCCACCTGCGCACGCAGAGCCGGGCTCTGTGTGAAGGCGGTTATCGAAATGTGCACGTCACCAACCGGCAGCTTGTTTTCGAGCGGGCTGTGCCGGGCGAGCGGGTGCTGGCGGCCCTCAATGCAGAGGGCGCGCCCTATACTGCTCCCATAGGCGCAGGGGATGCGCTCGACCTTCTTTCAGGGGAAACAGTGAATCTTTCCGCCGGGCTTGCGCTAGGGCCTTATGAAGCCCGCTTTTTGCGGGTTTCCGAATGAAAAGCGATAGAGAACAAAGGGGGAATCAAAATGCGTGCTTTGCTACAGCGGGTTTCTCATGCGAGCGTCTCCGTAGAGGGCGAAACGGTTGGAAAAACGGGTGAGGGATTTCTTATCCTGCTCGGCGTGATGCAGGGGGATACCGGGGCGCAGGCGATTCTGCTCGCAGAAAAAACCGCCCTGCTGCGCGTGTTTGAGGATGAGGCGGGTAAGATGAACCGCTCTCTGCTCGATATCGGGGGAGAGGCGCTGGTGGTATCGCAGTTTACCCTCTGTGCCGATACACGCAAGGGCCGCCGCCCTTCTTTTACGCATTCCGCCCCGCCGCAGGAGGCAAAGCGTCTATATGAAGCTTATGTGCAGGCGCTGCGCGGGCTCGGCGTTGCGCGCGTGGAAACGGGCGTGTTCGCCGCCCATATGGAGGTGTCTCTTCTCAACCACGGTCCGGTGACGATCCTGCTGGATACAGAGGAGTGGGCCCGAAGCTGAGCGGTATGCGCAGGCGAAAGCTCAAGTAAATTAGTGCAAAGGAATGGAATCAAAGAATGAAAATTGAGCGCTTTTCCATGGGGCCGATGGCGGCCAATTGTTATATCCTGCTTGATGAAGCGAGCGGGGAAGCGGCGGTGATCGATCCGGGCGCGTGCGAGCAGCCGCTGATTGATTATCTGCAAAGTGATATGATCAAAAAAGTTCGTTATATTCTGCTCACGCATGGGCACTACGATCATCTAATGGGTGCAGCGCAGGTAAAAGCGCTGACCGGCGCACTGATATATATCCACGGGGAAGACGCTGCCTGCCTAACGGATGAGCACGAGAGCCTTGCAGATACGCACCTGCCTGGGCAGCAGGCATATGTTGCGCCGGATGGTTTCCTGGAGGAGGGGATGGAGCTGCCGTTGGGCGGGCTTTCCATCCATGTGCTGCACACGCCCGGCCATTCGCGCGGAGGTGTGTGCTTTGTGGTAGACGGCGTGATTTTTTCAGGCGACACGCTTTTCTGCCACACCTGTGGGCGCACCGATCTGCCGGGCGGCGACTATGCGACGCTCATGCATTCCCTGGAGCGGTTGGCGCGCTTAAAGGGCGATTATCAGGTATACCCTGGCCACAACCGGCAGACAACGCTTGCACATGAGCGTACGCATAACCGTTACCTGCGCAAGCGCAAGCTGGATCAGAGCCTTTTTGAGTTTTAACCATTGAACGAACTGGCGCAGGCGAGAGGAGAGAGGCGAACAGGATGATTTTATATACGGACGGGCATCCTTTTCACTATGAAATGGAAAATCTTTGCCGGGTGTTTTTTCCTGAGGAGCAGATCAAGACGGTTGCTGCGGATGAACCGGGCGAGCCGCATGTGACAACGGCCCTGCGGGAAACGCTTGGCGGAAGCAAGGTCTCCTGCGAGGTTTTTTTGGAAGGGGAGCGATTTTGCGCGGAGGAGCTGATTCCGGCCCAGCAGGCACAGGAGGAGGGGGAGTGCGAGCGGCGCATGGCCGTCGTTTTGTTCGATGTGCTTTCGCGTGCAACCGGCTACCGCCCGCAATGGGGCATTCTCACGGGCGTGCGGCCCTCCAAGCTTATGAACCGGCTGACCGGCCAGTATGGAGCGGCGGGCGCGCAGGCGTATTTTCAAAACAGGCTTTTGGTTTCGCCGGAGAAAACGGCGCTCGCCTTTGACGTGGCACAGGCGGAGAAACGCATCATGGATACCTCACGTCCAGAGTCGTTTAGCCTCTATCTTTCCATTCCGTTTTGTCCCACACGGTGCAGCTACTGCTCCTTTGTTTCGCATTCCATCACAGCCTCCAAAGCCCAAAAGCTTTTGCCGCGCTATGTGGAGCTGTTGTGTGAGGAGCTTGCCATCACGGGCCGGATCGCCTCTGAGCTGGGCCTCCGGCTGGAAACGGTCTATTATGGCGGAGGCACGCCCACAACGCTTGCGGCGGAGGATCTCATGCGCCTGCATGCGGCAGTGGAGGAGAATTTTGACCTTTCCACCATGCGGGAATATACGGTGGAGGCCGGGCGGCCGGATACCGTGACACAAGAGCGGCTGGAAGCGCTCAAACGCATGGGGGTGACACGGATCAGCATCAATCCGCAAACCTTCAATGACGAAGTGCTGCAAGAGATAGGCCGCAGCCACACGGCGCAGTGTGCGCAGGAGGCTTTTCTGCTTGCGCGGGCGCACGGCTTTTCCAATATCAATATGGACCTCATCGCCGGGCTTCCAAAGGATACGCCCGCAAGCTTTTGCCAAACGCTTGACAGAACGCTTTCCCTCGATCCGGAGAGCGTAACAGTGCATACCCTTGCGCTCAAGCGTTCCTCCACGCTCGTCACCAATCAGCAACGAGCGGGGGATGCTTCGCTCACCGGAGATATGCTTGCCAGCGCGCAGGCGGCTCTCACGGCGGCGGGGCATTTCCCATATTATATGTACCGGCAGAGCAGGTGCCTCGGCAATCTGGAAAATGTCGGCTGGTGCAAAAAGGGGCACGAAGGGCTTTACAATATTTTTATGATGGAGGAATGCCATACCGTGCTCGCCGCCGGCGCGGGGGCCGTAACAAAGCTCAAAGCACCGCATGGCGATCGGATCGAACGTATTTTTAATTATAAATATCCATATGAATATAATGAACGGTTTGAGCAGCTCATGCAGCGCAAAGAGCGCATAAAGCAATTCTATGCGTCATATAAATAACCGATTCACGCCGGAGGAAGCTTATGTCGAGGCTCGATAATTACTATGAATCCATTAACGCCCTTGCAGCCAGGCAGCCGGAGCAGTTTATTCATGCGTCGGAGGAGCGTTATCGCAATATCATCCGCCGGGTGGCGGAGCAGGCCGTGTCGTCGGGTGCGGCTTCCATTATCCTGCTCGCAGGGCCAAGCGCTTCCGGTAAAACCACCACGGCGGGCAAAATCGCCCAGGCCCTCGTAGAGAGCGGCCATGGGGCCTATACGGTTTCGTTGGATAATTTTTATCTCAATCAGGATCTTTCCCCGCGCCTGCCTGACGGCACGCCGGATTTTGAAACCGTACATGCGCTCGATATCCCCCTGATTCATGAAACGTTTTGCCGTCTGATGCAGGATGGCCGCTGCGAGCTGCCGTTGTTTGATTTTCCCTCGGGGCGGCGGCTCATCCAGACAGAGCGGTTAAAGCTGGAAAAGGGGGACGTCGTCATCGTAGAGGGCCTGCACGCCCTGAATCCACTGATCTATGAGGCGTTTCCGCCGGAGCATCTGCTTAAGGCTTATGTTAGCGTTTCTTCTCGGATCTATACGGAGAAGGGGAAGATCGTTTTGAATAAGCGCAACCTCCGGTTTGTCCGCAGGCTGATCCGGGATAGCCGATTTCGCGCAACCAATGTGTATCAAACTTATCTGCTTTGGCAAAGCGTGCAGCGGGGGGAGGATTTGTATCTTTTCCCCTTCCGTGGCAATGCCGATGTGCGGATCAATTCGATCCACTTATATGAACCGTGCGTATTCCGGGAAGAGGCCGTTGGAATGCTGCGGCAAATTGAGCCGGAGCATCCCTTTTATCGGGATGCAGTGCGCATGATTGCAAGCCTTGAGCGGTTTGAGCCAATTGCGCGCGAACTGGTGCCGGAGGAATCCCTGCTGAGGGAATTTATGGGGAATGATTAGCTTGTTGATCCTATGGAGTTTGAAAAAGTTGCTTCCGCATGGAATTGGTAGTATAATACAAAGCAAAAAATTGCTTCCGATGTGTGAAAGGAGTTCTTGCAATGGGACTGTTTGAAAACGCGGTCAATACCGCAAAATCCGCGGCCAAAAACGTTGGCAAAAAGGCAGAGGAGGTTTTGGATCTCTCTCGGAACAAGCTGAATATTGCCGAGCTGGAAAATAAGCTGAATGACAGTTATGCTGCCCTTGGGATGCTGTATTACAATTATTTGGAAAATGGCACGACCGATCCCGGGCGAGAGCAGGAGCTGGTGCATGAGATCGACGAGGCAAATGCCGCAATCAAAGATTTGAAAGAGACGATCAACGAGCTGCGTAATCGTGTGACATGCCCCGCTTGCGCTGCGGCAAATGCTCCGGAGGCAGTGTTTTGTTCCCAATGCGGTGCACGCTTGCAGGGGGAAGACTAATATGCCTGTATGCGGGGCGTGCCGTTTTGCCAGCGGCCGTATCCGCTGAACTTTCTCTGGCCGGTGTAAGGAGACAGAATTATTTTACAGGATAGGAAGTGTTGCGCTTGCCGACGAATAAAAAGCAGACGATGCTCAACGGCGCGATCACCCTTGTGATTACCACGCTCATCGTCAAGGTCATCGGCGTGCTCTATAAAATCCCGCTGACCGCCATGCTTGGCGAGGTGGGCCTCGGATATTTCAGCTCAGCGTATGATGTTTATACCCCCATTGTCTCCATTTCTATGGCGGGCATTCCGATCGCGGTGGCGAAGATGGTGTCGCAGGATGTGGCGCTGCATCGCTACCGTAACGCCCGCCAGACCTACCGGGTATCATTTCGCCTGTTTATTATCATCGGCGTCGTCGGCACGGCGGTCATGCTGCTGCTGGCGTATCCCTATGCCTTTTGGATCAGCAAATCCCCCAATACGTTTTATAGTATTCTTGCCATTTCGCCAGCTGTATTTTTCTGCTGCGCGATGTCTATCTATCGCGGCTATTATGAGGGCCTGAGCAATATGGTGCCCACGGGCGTTTCTCAGGTTATTGAGGCGCTGGGGAAACTGGTTTTGGGGCTGTTGCTTTCCTATGGCGTCATCCGGGCAGGCAAAGCGCAATTCGCCTCCGGCGGGGTAGTGTTCGGCAAAGCAGTGCAGAATATGGATGAGGCCATGGCGGAAATATATCCGTATGCCGCGGCGGCAGCCGTTATGGGCGTTACGATCGGCACAATGATCGGCTTTTTCTACCTGCTTCTCCGGTATAAAGTGAAGGGAGACGGCTTTACCCGCACCGATCTTGTCAATTCCCCGAAACCGCTCAGCGGCCAGGAGATCGCCAAGATGATGATTGCGCTGGCTATTCCCGTCGTTGCAAGCTCCCTCATCACGAACGTGACGAATATTATCGACGCAGGCATGTTGCGCGCTCGTCTTGCCAGCATTATGAACGATCCGGCGGCCGCGGGCATTATGAAGTCGATGTATGCCGAATCTTTGCTCGGTACGGGCACGCCGGATGACAGCGTGACGGATTATCTCTACGGCTGCTATTCTGCCGCCATTAATTTTAAAAACCTGGTGCCGATGATCACGATGAATTTCGGAGTGAGTGCACTGCCCGTCCTTTCTGCCGCATGGGCGACGAAGGATCATAAAACGAGCCGGGTTACGATTGAATCCGTGCTGCGGCTGACGCTGCTCATCGGCTTGCCCGCCGGCATCGGCATGGCGGTGCTGGCAAAGCCAATTTTGATGCTGCTCTATGGTAGCCGCCCATACTTGGTGCCTGTTGCCGTGCCAATTATGCAGGCGTATGGCTATTCCACAGCGCTTATGGCGCTCTCTGCGCCGATTACCAACATGTTGCAGGCGATTGGCCGCACGGATGTGCCGGTGAAATCACTCTTGATCGGCGCCGCGATCAAGATTGTGGGCAACTTTGTGCTGGTTGGCATCCCCTCAATCAATATCCAGGGCGCGCCGTATGCGTCGATTTTATGCTATGTTGTCGTGGTTGCAATCAACTTGTATTTCCTGCTTCATGTCTCGAAAGTGCGTATCAATGTAATCTCCGTTTTCTTGAAGCCGGCATTTTGCTCAGTGGTGTGCGGCGTGGCGGCTTTTGCAAGCTATGGCATCCTGAGTACGTTGCTCGGCAGCATCTGGCCTGCGGGCGGCCTGTTCGGCAAGAGCATGCTCAGCGCAGGCAATATGTCTGTGCTGATTGCGGTTATGATTGCCGTAGCGTTTTATGTGGTGGCGCTGCTATTCAGCCGCGCGATTTCAAAGGATGACGTTGCCATGCTGCCCAAGGGAGAAAAAATTGCTAAAATACTTGAAAAATACGGCCTGATGGGGTAATATACTCATGTCGCATTTTTCCTGCATGCGGGGAGGGCTGCAAATGATCGATGGGTTTTCGTTCAAGGATGTTTATGGGATCGGCGATCTGCTTCAAATTATGCAGTGCCTGCGTTCCGAGGGCGGCTGCCCATGGGATCGGGAGCAGACGCATGAAAGCATCAAAAAAAATTTGATCGAAGAGACCTATGAGGTAATTGAGGCGATCAATCAGCAAGATAAGGCTTTGCTCTGCGAGGAGCTGGGTGATGTGCTCATGCAGGTCGTCTTTCATGCCCAGATGGAGGCGGAGGAGGGTTCCTTCACCTTTGAAAACGTGGCGGACGGCGTGTGCAAAAAGCTTATTGAGCGGCATCCGCATGTGTTCGGCGAGGTCGAGGTAACGGGCTCCGAGGAGGTTCTGCGCAATTGGGATGATATTAAAAAGCGTTCCAAGGGGCAAACGAGCCAGACGGAAACGATGCTCTCTGTCCCGCGTGAGCTGCCGGCCCTGATGCGCGCCACGAAAGTGCAAAAAAAGGCGGCGAAAGTCGGCTTTGACTGGCCGGATATTTCCGGCGCGGTGGACAAGCTGTATGAGGAAACCTCTGAGCTCAGCGGCGCTATTGAAAGCGGCAGTGAGGAAGAGATCGCTGAAGAATTGGGCGATCTGCTCTTCAGCGCGGTCAATGTTTCCCGCTTCGTCGGCTGCGATGCGGAGGAAGCGCTCACCGCAGCGACGGATAAGTTCATGCGCAGGTTTGCTTGTGTGGAGGAAAAGGCGCGTGAGCGAGGCCTCAAGCTGGAAGAACTGTCCTTGAGCGAGCTAGACGCTCTGTGGGATGAGGCGAAGCTTGATTTGCTATCCAAATGAAATAATTGCTATTTCATGGATTAATAAATATTTCTTGAAAGTGGAGGAAATCAGTAATGAATAAGACAGAGCTTGTAAACGCAGTCGCCGAAAAGGCGGATTTTTCCAAAAAGGATGCCGATAAGGCCGTAGCGGCAGTGTTGGACAGCATTACCGATGCGCTTGCTCAGGGCGATAAGGTTCAGATTGTTGGCTTTGGCACATTTGAGGTTCGTGCACGCGCTGAGAAGCAGGGTCGTAACCCCAAAACGGGCGAAGCGATGATCGTTCCCGCTTCCAATCTGCCGGCGTTCAAGGCAGGTAAGGCGCTCAAGGAAGCTGTTGCAAAGAAATAAAATTTGCAAAAGCATAAGGGCTGCGGAGAGGTTGCTGTGCATTTGCCTGCCGGTGTGGCGGGTCGCAGGGCGATTGCGCGGCTTGGAGGGCAGGCGGGGCGCCTGCCCTTCTTTTTTTACAGGGCAGGGCTTCAACGCGGAATGTTGCCCGCTGCAAAATGGGAGGATATCAATTTGAGACTGGATAAATATTTAAAAGTATCACGGCTGATTAAGCGCCGTACCGTGGCAAACGAGGTTTGCGATGCGAAGCATGTGCTGGTCAACGGCAAAGTGGCGCGCGCATCTTACGAGGTAAAGGTGGATGATGAGCTGGAGATTACAATGGGCGGCAATGTGCTGCGCGCCCGGGTGAAAAGCGTCAATGAATATGCAACAAAAAATGACGCGGCCCTGATGTATGAGCTGTTGAAATAAGCGGTTTTGATACCATCGTAGAATAGATAGACCGGAGGGAAGGGCAAAACAAGCGCGCTTTTTGCCTTTTCTGCCTACATAAGCCCTGCTTGACGCAGGAGAAGAAGGAGAGAAACGAATATGACAAAAAGGAAGAAGGTTTTATGCATTGTGTTGGCCGCCCTGCTGGCGCTGGCGCTAATCGGCGGCATTGTCACTGCTGTTGTGCTGCATAGTCGCACAGATCGCAATGATCAGCGGCGAATCGCTTTTAACGCCCCGGCGCTTACTGGCGACTATGCGGTCGTTGCGCCGGCCTCCGGGAGCACGCAGCGCAATGTGACGGCCACGGTTTTCGACAGTGAGGATACGCCAATTGAGGATAACCCCGTGACCTATCAGCTGGATCAAGAGGTGGAGGGCGTCACATTGCAGGATCAGGTCTTGACGGTAACGAGCGAGCTTCAAAAAAGCGTTACCCTGCGCGTGACGGCTACGGACGCGTCTCCGGATGCTGCTGAGCCAAAAGTATCCGTTACCAAGAAAATTCGGCTGGTCAAAGATGAAAGCCTTCAGGATATTCCGGCCAACCCGCTGGAAAAAGAGGGATGGACGCTCTTCTACAACGATGAGTTCGATGGGGACACGCTGGATGCCGCGCATTGGTCGCCCTACTATCTACGCCACTGGACGGATTATGACGAGCGGACAAAGGCGGATTTCTTCTTCCAGGATGGCAGCCTTGTTCTGCGCTGCCCGGAGGGGCTGGAGCGCTGGAGCTCGCAGGACGGCAATAAAGTGACGGGAATCATGTCCTTTGAGCGCGACCACCTGCACAAGTTTGGCGAAATAGGGAGCGGGGCCACCTATAACCGTTCGATTCCCACCTTTGACGGGTTAGCCACCAAATACGGCTATTTTGAAATCCGTCTCAAAATGCCTTCCACACGGGATGGCAGCCATTTCGCCTGGTGGATGGTCGGCACGCAGGATGACCAAAATGCGGGCGCGCAGCTCAGCGGCGAAAAAGCCCCCTATTATGGCCATTATTCGAATCAGACCGCTGAGTTTGATATCATCGAAACCTATCTCGCTCCATTGGAGAAAATGAAGGCATGGCGGCCTGTTATCCATCCCAACGGCTCCAATGAGATCGAATACCTCTGGGCGCCGGAGTCGGAGATTCCGGGCGATCCATCCAGCGAATATCACATCTATGGTTTTGAATGGGATGAAAACGGAACGAAATTCTATGTAGATAACAAGCTGGTCAACGAAACGGACCGTTCGCCTAACTACCGGATGATGACGATTTTCTCCGTTTATGCCACAGGCGGCATGGGGGAGGATGCAGGCATCTACCCGAAGGATACCTACATTGATTATTTCCGTGTGTATAAGAAAAACGAGCCCGCAAAGGCCTCCAGCATCATCATCAATGGCGGTGAAACGGCAGACAGCCTTCTCGTGCCCGCCAGCGGTAGCTGGACAAAGCAGATGAAGGCAGAGATAATAGACCAGTTTGATCAGCCTGTTGCAGGCACGGTCAAATGGAAGCTTTCTGAAACGGTGGATGGGGCGGTCCCCACTTCTACGCCTTCCGTTGAGCGGAAAGGCGTGGCCATTGACCCGGTCACCGGGCTTTTGACTATTTCCGCCGGTGCGGATTTGAATCAGGATATTTTTGTCACGGCATATCTCAGCGATACGGTTAGGCAAACGGTTCATTTCCGTCTATCCGATGCGGAGCCTATGGCGCGCCGCGTGCTCTTCAATGGAGATACGCCCGCTACGATCAAGGCAGGGGAAAGCCGGAAGCTTTCCGCCAGGCTGGAAGATCAATATGGGCAGGAGCTTTCCGGCCACCGGATGCAGTATGCGATCGTGGCCGATCTCGCCGCCGTGGAGGAGAAACAGGTTGAGGGCGTGACCCTTGCTCAGGATGGTACGCTTACCGTTGCTTCGACTGTACCCAAGGGGACGCAGATTATTATAGCTGCTCGCAGCATGGGGCGGTATGATCACGCTGTGCTGACTGTCGGATAAAGTTTTTTAATCAAAAGGGGCTGTTGCAAAATGCAAGGCATTTTGCAACAGCCCCTTTTTTAGTTGGATCGGGGAAGGCTTTTTGAAATCGCTGTCCGCTTCGGCTGCCGCCTATGCTGCAAGTGGTAGCTTACCGCGAGCACCGCCCGCGTTGGCAGGAACCGCGCCGAGCATTTGGCCAGTTTCATTTGCAGGCCCGGCACGATCAGCATCCTGTGGGCAAACATCTGCTTGAGCGCATATTCCGCAATTTGGTAGCTCGGCTTGCTTGCAGGTGTAAAGGTAACGTCCGCTTTTAAATCAAATTCCGTATTCACCGGGCCGGGGCACAGGGCGCTGATGGAAACGCGGCTGTTTTGACGCCGCAGTTCCTTCCAAATGGCGAGCGTCAAATGCAGCACATACACCTTTGAAGCGTAGTAGGCGGCCATCAGTGGCCCCGGAGCAAAGGCAGAGGCAGAAGATACATTGAGGAGATAACCCGCATCCCGTGCCGTAAAATCCTTTAAAAAAAGCTTGGTCAGGATATGCACGGCGCGGATATTGGTGTCAATAAGCTTTAATTCCTCCGTCAGATCCGTTTCTTGGAATGCACCGAATACGCCAAACCCGGCATTATTGATCAGAATATCAATGTGTTCCTCCCGCACTTGTTCATACAGCGCAAAGCATTCCCGCTCCGAGGAGAGATCTGCGCAGATGATCTGTACCGGCACAGGAAGTTCGTTTCTTAACTCTTCCATACGGTTTTCGCGGCGTGCGACGAGGATCAGCTCGCAGCCCATTGAGCCGAGCACATGGGCAAAATCCCTCCCGATGCCGGAGCTTGCCCCCGTAATCAAAGCTTTCATATTGTCAGCCCTTTTCCGTTTTATCGTTCAAATCCTCTCTAGTATTTCCGAATCCAAGGGAAAAATAGAAGCTTTTCGCTGTAAATGGCTGGGAGTGGCCGCTGGATGTTTCAGAATGCATGGATTTCCGATTTTTATATGGATTGTGCCACATTATCGATTTCCTTTTTGGGTTCAATTCTCTACAATGCTCATATGGGAGAAAGAAACCGGCCGTAGAAAGCTTTCAGGTTTTAGGCAAGCAAAATTGCCAAATAGTTTGTCTGGGGCAATGGCGCAATAAAAGGAAAGCCCAGCGCAGTGCAGTGCTGCTGGAGGAAAGGAAACGTTCTATCATGCTAATTTATCAAAAAGACCGGAGAGCGCCGGTTCGTCTGTTCGATGATTTCAGCGAGCTTAAGGGGCTCACACCAGGCACTTCGTTTCACTTTCAGGTGTGTAGGGATGAATATTATGTGGTGCAGCTGCTGCTATGCGAATGCTCTGGCCCGTATACGGTTGTGCCGCGCGGTCTGGATGGGCGTGTGACGATTTACAATACGCAGGGGATCGATAAATTCGGCCGCCCTTTTGCTAAGCCCTATGAAACACAGTCGGGCCGGATCAATCCGCTCTATATTGGCGTGGATTTTTCTGGGCTTGCGCCGAGCTCCTATTCTGTCTCGATTTGTTTGGAGGGCGTGGAGCAGGCAAAAGTTTCCCTTACCTTCCAGGTAACGCGGCAGCGGGTGGCAAACCATGGCTATGATGACCTATGGAGACTCTCTCGGCTTAACTGGCTCAATAGCACCCGTGCACAGGATGACGAGGTTACCCCGCCCTTCCTTCCTATCCGCACGGACGGGCAAACGCTGGAACTGCTTGGTCGCACTGTCCGATTAGGCGCCGGGGTGCAGCTCATGCAGATGGAGAGCTATTTTGACGAAGGCGTTAATCTCATGGATACCGTCCAGCGCGTTCTTTTAAGCGAGGCGGTCACTTTCTCTGCGAAAGGCCAGACTATTTCCTATAGGCCGCCCAGCGTTGAGAACCAAGGCGCCTGGGCAGTGCTTGCGGCGGAGGGCCAAAGCGAAGCACTGCGTGTGCACACTAGGCTGATTGCCCGCTGTGAGGGCAATTTGGAGTATTTCACAGAGCTTTCCGCAACAGCGGATTGTGAAACGGAAATTAGCCTGTGCGTGCCTTTCCATGCGGAGGCGGCGGTTTATAATTGCGGCTTGGGCAAACGCGGCGGCCGGTTTGCCGAGGTTTCAGCCATATGGGGTGATCAGCGGCACGATAGCATGTATATCGGCACGGTCAACGCAGGGGTGATGATCCGCCTGAAGGCGGAGGATTACCGCACGCCGCTGGTCAATGTGTATTATCATAATCTGCCGATTGTGCGCCCCATCGAAACCTGGGAGAACCATGGCCTTGGCACGATGAAAGCGCACCGGGCGGTAAACGGCGCGGTTTTTGAGGCGCGCACCGGGCGTTTCTTACTAAAAAAGGGAGAGCGCCGGGTTTTTCGCTATGAATTCTTTCTCACGCCCTACAAGCCAATTGATTACCAAAAGCATTTTGCCGTGCGCTATTATCATAGCAACGCCATGAAGGGCAACGAGGATCGGCATTTGAAAAAGGCGGAGCAACATGGCCTGAATTATATGAACATCCACCATGGCAATGATTTGCATCCTTATATCAACTATCCCTTTATCGAAACGGAGCGGATGAAGCGATTTGTGCAGGCGGCGGCACAGAAGGGGATTGGGGTCAAGGTCTATTACACGGCGCGGGAGATGAGCAATCATACCGCTGAGGTGTTTTGCTATAAAGCCTTTGGAAAGGAGATCATCCTTCAGCAGAAAGGGCAGGGGCTTGATACTTTCCATGACCGGGAGTGGCTGCACCGCTATTTTGGGGAAAATGTGATTCCGGCCTGGCAAGTGCATTACCGCTCCGGCCCGCACAAGGGGGATGATGATATTGCCTTTATCATCCAGCCGGATTCCCGGATTGAGAACTATTATATTGAAGGCCTGCAATGGCTGGTGGATCAGATCGGAATCAAGGGCATCTATATCGATGATACGTCTCTGGATGCCGTCACTCTACGCCGCGCGCGCAAAGTGTTGGATCAGGTGGGCGGCCTGATCGATATGCATATGTGGAATCATGAAGAGGCCAGGGCAGGCGACGCCGCATGCGTGAATATCTATGCCGATATCCTGCCCTTTCTGGATACCCTCTGGATTGGAGAGGGCTTTGACTGCCGGAAGCTTCCCGCCGATTACATCCTCACGGAGGTCAGCGGCCTGCCCTACGGCAACACCAGCCAGATGCTGGAGGGCGGCGGGAACCCATATGTCGGCATGCTTTATGCGATGAATAACCGCTATGGCTGGGGCGTTTATAATGCCGATCGAATCTACCGTATTTGGGATGCCTTCGGCATACAGCAGGCGCAGATGCTCGGCTATTGGCACAGCAAGTGCCCAATCCGTACGGATCATCCTGAGGTGCTCGTCACGGTTTATCAAAAGCCGGATGCGTTGCTGGCAGTGGCCTACAATTTTTCAGAGAAAGCGCAAAGCTTTCATTATGAGATCGATTTGGAAAGGCTTCCGTTTCGCCCTGGCAGGAAGGAGCCGGTGCGTCTATATGCAAAAGAATGGCGCAAAATAAAGCGGGCGACCAATTTAGGGGGAGAAAATATCCTCCCCAAACGGGATGGCGTGATGTTCCTTTTGCACAAAGCCTAAAGCAAGACGATCTGTTTGTGTGTGGAGCATTGGGGGAAATGCCGATTAACGCGAAACGCCTCCTGTCGCGCAATGGTAACGACAGGGGCGCTTTTTGATGATATAAGGGGTAAAAGAAGCAAGGCCCGGAAGCCAATTGATTGGCTTCCGGGCCTGCGCTTATGAGCGGTGATGGTTGCGCTTTAACCAGCCGCTTCCGCCGCTGCCCTCGCGCCTTTCGCCGGGTTTTTATTTGGCAATGGGGCAAGGAAGGTAATGCTGGCAAGGAAGGGCAGCGTGGTAAACAGGCAGTAGATATATCGGAATTCCGCATACACCGGGGTGGAGATCATCAGTGTCAGGAATACGGCGACAACCGGCAGGAAAGCCATCAGCAGCCGCGCCCGCTTTTTTACAATGCAGATCGCGCCGAGTGCAAAGGCTGCCAGCATATTCAGACCAATGCTCCAAAGCATCCCATAGATAGGGATGGAACGGTAGCTGGTAGCCGCATTTGTCACCCAATCATAAAGGGGGCCGCCGATCAAAGGCGTCATGGATGCGCCGAAGTCGTTATCGAGCATATAGGTCCACACATTCCAATATTGCACGTCCGGATACCAATAACCATAGGTTTGATCAGCCTGCGCTTTGAGAATCTCCCCCGGATATTGAATGGCGAGACTGACCCATAGCTTAATATATTCCCATTTGTATTCCGAGAACGCCTGTTGGTTGTCATACCTGCGGATCAAATTCTTTACCGGATCGGAAATGGTGGGCCGATAAGCCTGTTTAATCTCCTCTACAGGCGCAAGCTTTTCGATCAGCTCAATTTGCTCCTCTGTCAGCGGCTTTTCATCAACGATGATGCGGGCAATATGTTGTAAAGGGATCGAGAGCGCTTCCACGGTATCGACGGGGATCACATGGAATGCGGAAATGACGGGCCCCAGCACAATTAGGGTGACGATTACGCTTATCATGCCGGAAGCGAGCACAGGCAGCCATTGCTTACGCAGCATCACCACGGCAAACGGGATGCACAGCGCAAAGGCCAAAAAACCGTTTGTACGCAAAAGGCTCATCAAAACCCCTGTGATGGTAAACATGGGCAGCACAGGCCAGATGGACTCTCCGCTGCGGTATCGATTTAAAAGCTTCCAAAGGGAAATGGCAAACAGCAGCACCACTCCGCCGAATAAGATATCCTTCCACATTGTCAGGCTGTACATCGCATGGAAAGGAACCAGCGCAAAATAGGCCAGCAGCCCGATGCACCAGCCTGTTTTTGCCCCTTGGCGGTAAACCGTATGAATCAGGTAAGAGAAGATGAGGGCCATCGTTGTCATCTGGAATAACGTATAGGTGGCGATTCCAGCGTTTGCCGTGCCAAAAATTGCGTAGCCGATGGAATAGAACAGCTTGATAATCATGGTGTGCGTGAAGGGATGGTGGTTGCTCAGCGGCCGGATGCCAAGGATCTGATCCATCTGCCATACGGAATCATTGGAAAGAATCCCGGGAAAGTAAGCGAGAAAATAGGGGAGCCAGCAGATAAAAATAATGAGAAAACAGCACAGAAAAACGGCCCAGTTTTCCATCGGCGGCGCCTTTGTACGCAGGATGGTAAATCTGCCTGCGCATTCATACAACCGCTGAAAGCAAAAATAGAAGAAAAGCAAAAGCCCCGCCGCGATAAAAGCGGTTAGCAGGCCTTGCTGAACAGGGCTGTTTTGAAAATCCTCCATGCGGATGCCGTAATATAGATTATCCTCTTTGCTATATCTGCCCAACAGGGCGATTACCGTACACGCCGCCGAAGAGATCAGAGCGAGCGTTTTGATTTGACGGGTAGATTGAAACCCGTATTTGTAATAGAAATAAAAAATACCGGCCACAAGGAATAGGCAAACGCTGCTCATCACGCTTAATTCTAGAAAAACAGCGGCGGCCATGGTGGAAATGCAGGCCATGCCAAAGAGAAGCGCCGTGCGTAAATGCGCAGGAAGCTCAAATTCCGGGGCTGCTTGTGTTGCAGCTTTCATGCTTGTGATCATTCCTTTCTTTGCGAGCGGGTGCAAAAGGGTGCAAAAAATATTTTTCACCCTTCATCCTTTTTCCCCTTTTCTTGCAGATGTAAGTAGAGCTCAAAAAGCTGGCGATGCTTTACCCGGATGGAATCCAGGATCAATCCACAACTGAATGAGAGGAGCGCACAAACCGCGCTGAAGCAGGAAACAATCAAAGTGGGGAAACGCGGCACTAGTCCGGTGCGGAAATAATAGATCAAAACCGGGAGGAAAAGCACCGCTGCAAATAGGGCGAGGATCAGCGCGAACAACCCAAAAAACTGAAGCGGCTTATATTCGCGGAACAGGCGGAAAATGGTGATTAACACCTTGAAGCCGTCGGAAAAGGTGTTGAGCTTTGAAACGCTGCCCTCCATGCGGTCGCGGTAGCTGATCGGTATTTCGCGGATAGCAAGGTTTTTATCAAGCGCATGTACGGTCATCTCCGTTTCAATCTCAAATCCGGCGGATAACACTGGGAAGCTTTTGACGAAGCGGCGGCTGAATGCACGGCATCCGGTCATGATATCCTTTACGTTGCTGTTGAAGATAAAGTTGATGAGCCCGCGCACCATCCGATTGCCCAAATTGTGAAAAGGGCGTTTATTTTCAGTGAAATAAGTGCTGGAGAGCCGGTCCCCAATGGCCATTTCCGCCTTGCCATCCAACACTAGCTGCGCAACCTTCACGGCGTCCTCCGCCGGATAGGTGTCGTCCCCATCGACCATGATGTAGCAATCCGCATCGATATCACGGAACATGCTGCGCACAACATTGCCTTTTCCCTGCTGGTATTCGGGCACGACGATCGCGCCATGTTCCAGCGCGACTTGTGCCGTTTTGTCAGAAGAGTTATTATCGTATACATAGATATCCGCTTCCGGCAGATGCTGATGAAAATCTTCAATCACATTTGCAATCGTCAATTCTTCATTATAGCATGGAACCAGCACTGCAATCTTCTTCATTTTATACCCCCTATCTTTCTCAACAAACGAGAAAATTTTTAATTCCGCAAGGAACAGATATGGCTCAGTATAGCATGTCTGCATCAAAAGATCAAATCCGGAGCCGCAACCGCAGACATCAATTTTTGCGGTTGATAAACCGCGTTCTGTAGCGGCGAACACCGTTCGCCGCTACAGATCAAAATGGATTGTCATTGCACTGGCTTGCAGTTTCATACAGGGCGGATAAACAAAACCGGGCCCGGTATGTAGCCGAGCCTGGTTTTGCTTTGTGTTTTGAACAGCGCAAGCAATTTTTGAGCAGACGATATAGCAAAAGGGTTATATCATTTTTGAGTTCCTATCAACTGAAGGTTTTGGTATCCAGCAGGCTGTTTCTAGCCTGCCGTAGGGCGGCGTATTTTTCCTCCAGAGCCTGGCGTTTTTCTGTTTTTTGAAACGTCCGTTCCCGGTAAACAGATTTATATTGCAATTCATTGCTGCGGCCTGCCACATAAACTTGGTTGGAAAGCACTTCACGCAATAGCGCATCGAAAGAGAGCCAAAGCTTATCGATGGCGTTTTGTGCATATCCGGTCAAATCCATTGTGAAAATCTCATTGAGCAGGGCCACATATTCCGAAACCGGGAGCATTTCGCGGTAGGCGTCCTCCAAGGCTTTCTGCGCCTGATCTACCTCCTGCTGCGACACAGCGCCTTCGGTAAGAATCCTTTTGGCTTGTTCCAGCGCACTTTGAAAGATCAGGTAAGTGTAATCGATATACTGCTCGTTTTCCGGCAGCTTGCAGTTGTTTACAGCCTTCTGCAACGCAGTGGTGGAAACGGATGGCGTTGGCGTTTCGCTATTTGACAGCGGCTTTTTTTCTGGGAGCGTCAGTTCGCCTTCCGCCTGATCGAGCAGGATATCCAGCTTGACCACGCCGTTATGCCGAATGGTGACCGTGAGCGTTTGGGTGTCCGGATCCCATTTTGTGGTGTGAGTAAAGGGGCGCGTTTGCCCGCCGCCCTCCATGTTGCTGCGAAGGATCAGCTTTGGCGCGCCGCCGTTGAGCGTGCCGGTCACAGTGATCGTGGTTTCCCGCATTTCACTGTCATCCACCCCGAGCGGATTGCCGTTTTCATCGAGCGTTAGATATTCCCCACAGAGATTCACCCAGCTTTTTTCCTTCCGAATTTCGGGCGTCGCCGCTTTGATCATTTCTCCCTTATCGGTACGGTAGTTGGAGAGATAAAAGGAGAGGCGGTCCTGCCTTTCTGTGACGATCGCTGAGGTGTGCTCCTGCGCGGTGATCGAGAAGGAGGAGGCGTTGCTGTATAGCGGCGTCATGCTGGCTGTCTTTACGCCCTGTGCGTTTTCTAGATTATTGATAAAATACCACTGATCTTTGATCCGCATGGCATAGGAATCGCCCTGCGCCTGCTCTGGGAAAAGGGCGTCGTAATCAGCCTGCTCTTGTTTCTGAGCGATCAATGCAATACCGTTTTGGGTAAATAACTCCCGTTCGGCTTGGCGCAGGTTAGAGGGCAGCAGGGGAAGAATCCGGTAGCGGCCGGTCGATGGATACAAATTCGACTCCTTCAGATTATAATGAAAATCCGGATAATTTGCGCGGCCCAAAACCGCGGCAGGCGTTTCTTTGAGCATATCCTCCCGGCTTGGAATTGTAATCTCTCCGTTGAGGATGGCGTCGAAAAGGGGGGAGATGCCATATTGAAAGCCGGCGATCGGCTTCCCACCGTTGGAGGTGGAGAAGTTTGGCGCCTCCGCTTTGAAGCAGGTGCCGCCGCAGCTCATGACGAGCATCATGGACTGGACGTACATATTTTCCGGATAGGAGAGGATGAGATCCCACTCATCGTCTACATATTTGTCGTATTCCCCAAAGAGGGATTTTTTGTCTCCGTCCACCTGCCAGTGCCACCAGTCGGAGGCAACGCCCCAGTTGCCGACGAGCCCCGCCAGCCAAAGCCCCTGCATGACGGAATAGGAGGAGGGGTTTCCGTAGGATTCTTTATTCATCAGTACGATATTGGCCGCATTGTTTTTAAAAGCGGAATAAAAAGCGTCATTTTTCTCAAACCATTCAAGCACCATGCCGTTATCGTAGTTCATATTCGTATCAGTCCAAAAGAAAAATGCGCCGTATTTGGCCGCGAGGGTAATACAATCGATGATGTACTGCGCATTGTTGCTTTCCACCTCACCGCGCCAGATGACGCCGTTGTAAAGCTCTGCGGCATTGAGACCGTAAAAATAATCGTGCCGGCTGGCAAAGCGCTCCTCCAGCCAGGCAATTGGAATGCGCTCCTCCATCTGATATTCCCCATTGATATTCTGGATGGCATATGGAATCTGATTTTTTTCGCATTCGTCGGCGGTCGTTTCTAGCCATGCGAGCGCCTGATCGCTGCCTGGTAGAAGCGTATGGCCTGGGATGAGCAGGAGCACTGTGTAGGGTTGCTGATTTTCAGGGATCGAATTCCATAATGTCAGCAAAGGTTCATCGCCATAGTAGTTGACGAGGTTGAGCGGGTTTTGGCTGTCGATCACGCGCCTAAGCGGCTGCTTTTTCTCAGAGGTAACGGTTTGAAAGGTCTGAAGCAGCACCTTGCGCTCCTTTTCGGAGAACTGCTTTTCATCCTGCGGGAGCTGGTTTGTCATCGTATAAGCGATTGTTCCTGCAATTGCAGTAATCACCACAGCGATGGAAAGGCAAATGGAAATGATCGCCGCAAGCCGCTTTTTTCTCCGCTCTTTTCCGGCCTGCTTTTTCTCCGGATCCTTGCGCATATAGAACGCTCCTTTTCGGAGGGGGTGATCCCCCTAGTTCAATTGAAATCTCTATGCTGATGTTACCATTCCAGCGTTCCACTTGTCAATGCCTGAAGGTTACGGAATTGCCGCTTGTCAAATCGGAGCGCGCCCAGTATAATATTTTCATCGTATTGCTCAAAGGGCTGGGGCGGCTGTCCTCGTCTGCTGGTGCAAACGATGATTCAGGCGGCTTTTGATCTAGCGCGCCCGGAAAGAAGGATGTAAAAATGCTCATTCGTGAATGCCTGAAGCAAAAAGATGTAACGCTATCCTTTGAGGTATTTCCGCCAAAGCCGGGAATGCCCTTTCAGCCCGTGCAGGAGGCGGTGACAGCGCTTTCCCAATACACCCCGGATTTTATGAGCGTCACCTACGGAGCAGGCGGCGGCACCTCTCAGAACACCATCGATATCGCTTCTTTTATTCAAAAGGAGTGCGGCACGGCGGCGCTCGCGCACTTGAGCTGCGTTTCTTCGTCCAGGGCGGAGGTTGCCCAGCTAATTGAGGAGCTCAGGGCAAAGGGAATTCAAAATGTGCTGGCCTTGCGCGGCGATATCCCGGATGGTATGACATTCCCTGAGGCTGGTTATTATAAATATGCTTACCAGCTCGTGGAGGAAATAAAATCCCGCGGCGATTTCTGCGTAGGGGCTGCCTGCTACCCGGAGGGGCATGTGGAATGTGCCAGCAGCGCCGCAGACCTCAGCCACCTGAAGGCCAAAGTGGATTGCGGTTGTGATTTCCTCATTACCCAGATGTTCTTTGACAATCATGTGTTATACAGCTTTTTATACCGCGCGCTGCGCGTGGGGATTGATGTGCCCGTGATCGCAGGCGTGATGCCGGTGACAAGCGGGCGGCAAATTAAGCGCATCTGCGCTTTGGCGGGGACGACGCTCACCCCGAAATTCCGCTCCATCCTCGACCGCTTTGGCGACAATCCCGCGGCGCTCAAGCAGGCCGGTATCGCCTACGCGACCGATCAAATCATCGACCTGTTAGCAAATGGCGTGAAGGGTATCCATCTATATACAATGAATAAGCCCGATGTTGCGCAGAAGATTGTTGCAAATTTGTCTGAAATACTTGCCTGATGTTTTTATAACGGGAATGGGGGATTCCATTGGATATTCGTTCGTTGCTTGGGAAGCAGCTGCTCTTTTTTGATGGCGGCATGGGCTCTCTTTTGCAGGAGAAGGGCTTGCAGCCCGGTGCGCTGCCGGAATTGATGAACCTGACTGATCCGCAAACGATTCGGCAGATTCACACGCAATATTATCAGGCGGGCAGCCATGTTGTCACCGCCAACACCTTCGGCGCGAATCGCTTGAAGCTGCGGGGCAGCGGGCATTCGGCGGAAGAGGTGGTTTCAGCCGCCGTAGCCAATGCACGCGCTGCGGCGGAGCAGTGCGGGGGTGATGCGCCACGGTTCGTCGCCCTTGATATCGGCCCTACGGGCAAGCTGCTTGCCCCAATGGGGGAGTTGCCGTTTGAGGAGGCGGTGGACGCCTTTGCGGAGGTTGCCCGAGCAGGCGAGAGAGCGGGCGCAGATCTTGCGATTATTGAAACTATGACGGATACCTATGAGGCAAAGGCCGCTGTGCTCGCAGTGAAGGAGCATACAAAGCTGCCTGTTTTCCTCACCTTCTCTTTCGATGCCCAGGGCAAGCTGCTCACCGGCGGCTCTATCGCCGCTGCCGTTGCCATAGCGGAAGGCCTGCGCGTGGATGCGCTCGGTTTCAACTGCGGCCTTGGCCCCGTGCAAATGAAGGGCCTCCTGCCGCAATTGCTGGAAGCCACCTCTACCCCCATCATTCTCAACCCCAATGCCGGCATGCCCGCTATGCGGGATGGGAAGACGGTGTATGATGTGCTGCCGGATGAATTTGCCCGTGAGATGGGGCAGATGGCACAAATGGGAGCCTGCGTGCTCGGCGGTTGCTGCGGTACAACGCCGGCCTATATTCGTGAAATGGTTGCCCGTTGTAAACCGCTTTCGCCTGTGCCGGTCGCACGAAAGGGCAAAACAGTCGTATCCTCTTATGCGGAAGTCCGCGAGATCGGCGCGGCCCCCATTATCATCGGCGAGCGCATCAACCCAACGGGAAAAAAGCGTTTTCAGCAGGCCCTGCGGGAAAACGATATGGATTATGTGCTTACGCAGGCGGTTGAGCAGCAGGCGAGCGGCGCGCATATTCTGGATGTTAACGTCGGCCTGCCCGGTATTGACGAGCGGGCGGTGATGGGCAGGGCCGTGGAGGCGCTTCAGTGCGTGACGGCGCTTCCGCTCCAGATCGACACTTCCGATCCGGTGGTGATGGAGCACGCCTTGCGCCTCTATAACGGCAAGGCGATGATGAACTCCGTCAACGGGAAGCAGGAGGTGATGGACCAGGTTTTTCCCCTGGCGCAAAAATACGGCGGCGTGATCGTCGCGCTGACGCTCGATGAATCCGGCATTCCTGCCACGGCGGAAGGTCGGCTTCAAATTGCACGGCGGATCGTATCGGAAGCGGAGAAGTATGGGATTGAAAAAAAAGATATCGTCATTGACGCTCTGACTATGACCATCAGCTCGGATGCACAGGCGGCGCACACAACGCTTGAGGCGGTGCGCCTGATCAAGCGGGAACTGGGCGTGAAAACGGTGCTCGGCGTGTCCAATGTTTCCTTCGGCCTGCCAAACCGGGAGGTAATTAACGCCGCCTTTTATACCATGGCGCTTCAGGCCGGGCTGGATGCAGGTATCATCAATCCCAATATGGCGTCCATGCGCGGCGCATACCTGAGCTATTGTGCGCTTGCAGGGCTCGATCCGCAGTGCGGCGCGTATATCTCCCATTTTGCAGGGGGAGAGGAGCAGGCGGCAAAGGGAAAAGAGCTATCTCTTTATGAAATTCTGCTGCGCGGATTGAAGGATCAGGCCTATGAGAGCACAAAGGCACTTTTGCAGAACCGGGATTCCAACGAGATTATTAACCAGATCCTTGTTCCAGCCCTCAATGAGGTGGGGCAGGGGTTTGAAAAGAAAACGGTATTCCTCCCGCAGCTCATGAGCAGCGCTGCGGCGGCGACCAATGCCTTTGAGGCGATCAAGGAGCATGTGCTCGCAAGCGGCGCCGCTCCGGAGAAGCATGGCACGATCCTGCTCGCTACGGTGGAAGGGGATATTCACGATATCGGAAAGAATATCGTGAAGGTGATGCTGGATAACTATGGGTTCGATGTAATCGACCTTGGCAAAAATGTGCCCTGCGAGCGGGTAGTGGATGAGGCGGAGCGGCTTGATTGCCGGCTGGTGGGCCTGAGCGCATTGATGACCACCACCGTGCCCGCAATGGAGCGCACGATCCGGCTGCTCCGGGAGCGCGGCCTCGATTGCCGGGTTATGGTAGGCGGCGCGGTGCTCACGCAGGAATATGCGGACGAAATTGGCGCGGATTTTTACGGGAAGGACGCCATGGCGAGCGTGCGCTTTGCGCAGCAGCTGTTTTCCGTGTGAGTGCTGGTTGAACAGAATATAAATGGAGGGGCTGCTGCAAATTGTTTTGCAGCAGCCCCCTGGCCTTTTCAATGCTTTTATGAACTGTCACATTGTGCATTATGCCTATGAAAATCCATGCTTTCTCCGATATTCCGCCGGCGCATAGCCCGTGTGCTTTTTGAAACAGTTGGAAAAATAATTCCGGTCGGCATAGGAGAGGTGCTGGGCGACCTCGTCAATTGTAAAACTGGTATTGCATAGGTAGAGCTTGGCAACCTCGATTTTCTTCTTCTCAAAGTAGCGGTAGGGAGTGATGCCATATTCATTGCGGAATAGCGTAATAATATGATTTTTGGAATAGCTGAATTCCGCGCAGATCGTTTCCAGTGACAGCTTCCCTTCGATCTGAGCGTCGATGGCCGCTCGGATTTTTTCCGGAAGAGAGGCTTCGCGCTGCGTGACCACGCGATTCATTTGAAGAACCATTTGGAGCAGGATTACCGTCAGGCTCTCGATCAGGCGTGGATAATCCCTTTTCTGCGCCTGTACACACCGGCTGATTTCATGAAAATAAGGGAGCAGGTTGCAGTTCGTAAAGCAATAGCTGTTTTTGGGAAGATAGGAATCGATCATGTTTTGCATAAATGGCCCGTCAAAAACAATCCAATGCTTTTGCCATGGGTTTTGTGCGTCGGCCTCGTAGGAATGCGCGCTGTGCTTCGTTAAAAGAATCGTGCAGTTCTGTTCCGGGCGGTATGTTTGGCCGTTGATTTTCAAAATACCTGCCCCTTGCGCAATATATTCAATGGCCATGATCCGGGAGCGAGGGCGGATCACATGGTAATCCGGGCGGCATTTTGTTTCCCCAATGGCCATCACATTCACGGGAAAAACCGGATCATAAAAGGGCCAGAGGGTAACGGCATGGTCGCCCGGGCTATATGCGGTTTCACCCAAAATAACGTTGCTTGGGAGCGGTTTTCGGCCCAATGTCTGGGATTCCGGCGCTGGGTGTTTGGTTGGATATTCCTCATATTTCATAGTATATTGCCTATATTCCTCTCCGCTGATTCGTGATAGTATTATCATAACATACAATAGTTGCTTTGTGAATCGGATTTTGCATGGAGGGGAGAGCGCATAACCCGGGAATCGGCAATCTGTTGGGAGGCGATGCATCCATGTCATGTATTCGCCTTGCGGCGTGGGATGGTTGCCTCAATCAAATCAAGCTGGGGGAATAATTATGAAAAAGTGGAATTTGAGATCGGCCGTTGAAGAGGTCAAAACGTATTGGAACAAACCTCCAGAGGGGAAATACATTCCTTATCAAGAATTTGTCGCCTATTCTGTGGGCGGCATCGGCGTGAATACGATCAATTCGCTGTTTGGCTATGTTGCGCTTACGGCAAACTGTCTGCTTTTGGGCTCGGCCTATCAAATTGCACCGATGGATCTTGCTATTATGTCCATTGTTATGAGTATCTTAAATCTGGTGAAAACGCCGTTTATCAGCATGCTCGTTGACAATACCAATACAAAATACGGCAAATTCCGCCCTTATTTGCTGATAACCGGAGTTCCAACAGCCGCTTTGCTGATCTTAATGGCGTTCATTCCGAATTCGCTCTCCTATCCGCTGAAATGTACGATGCTCAGCCTGATCTATGCACTGTTGATGATTTTTCAATCCCTGTATGCGCTTGCGTTTACGAGCCTGGCACAGGTGCTCACGCCCAATGGGGAGGAGCGCACGGGGCTGTTATCCGTCAGCCAGTTTATCTATAGCCTTGGTCCATCTATCGTGAATCTTTTCTTTCCGATTTTAGCGGGCTTATTTGCGGGAGGAATGACAGGCTTTACTGCCTATCGCACGCTGTTCCCGATTTTTTCTGTGTTTGGTATCATTTTGAGCCTGTGGACGTTCAAGGGCACGGAAGAAAAAATTGTTGTCCCCAGAAACTATGTGGCGAAAGTCCGCTTTGTGGATGGAATCTCTGAAATCAAAAGCAATAAATATTTTTGGCTGATGACACTTTATAATGTCCTCGGCGGCCTAAAGGGCGGCATCGGCGGAATTTTAGCATGGTATTGTATCTATGTGGTCCGCAGCGATGCCGTGCTGGGAGTGATGAATGCTGTGATTGGCACAGCCTCTGTGCCAGGCATGCTGCTCGCGCCGCTGCTGGCCAAAAAGATCGGAAAGCGCTCGTCCCTGATTTGGTTCAATCTCCTGCGTGCGGGGTTTGCGGGGCTGATGCTCGTCACAACGAAAAGCCCATTTTTGTTTCTTGCATGCCTCTATCTTTCAACGGCGGCGATCGGCGGCGACGGCGTTATGGTGTCCGCAATGACTGCGGATGTATTTGACTATCAGCAGTGGAAAACCGGCAAGCGGCTGGAGGGCTTCATCACCCAGTTCAGCGGCATGCTGGTAACGGCGGCTATGATGCTCTTTAACCTGATCCTTCCCTGGTTTTATGAGCATTATGGGCTTGAGAAGGATTATACGGTTTTGTTCCAAGAGGCGGTTCGCACACCTATTTTCAACATCATGATTATCACCACGGTTATCAGCTGCCTTGCAGCAGTGATTCCGATTCTGTTTTATGATATGACGGAGAAAAAGCAGGCGGAGATCATTGCAGATTTAAAGGAGCGCGCGGAGGCGGAAATATAAACGCATCCCGAAAGCCTGTTTTTCTGCCGTGCGGGAAAGAAAGGAAGGCGAGAAGATATGGAGTTGATAAGCAGCAATTCCGATTTAACGCAATGGATGGCCTGGGCGCAGCAAAAGGCCGCTTCTTTTGTGATGACCGGGCAATCCGGGCCTGTGAACCGCGGAGACGGTGGAAAGTGGTATGGGCCGTCGGGGCGTTTTTCCAACCGTAGCCGTGTGATCAGGCGGCCCAACAGGCAGTGGGCGCAGCCGAAAGACTATCTCCCATCTTATTGGGCGGGGTATCATGACCGCACAGCCTTTTACATCCGGGATTTTGTCCATCAGGCGGCCGGAGCTGAGTATTTGGGGTATCATGAAGAGAATTATCAGATGATGCGCTGCTTTGTGGAAGGCGCTTGTGCGGATACCGGCTGGTATGCTCCCTGGGCGCTGAATTTTGATGGCAGCCTTTATTATATGGACACTCCCAATCACCGTAGGTTCGTGCGGGAGCTTACCGCCCAGTATGAGCTGGTCGAAACCATATGCAAGCTTTATTTCCTCTCCGGAGACAGCCGCTATCTGGATCGCCAAATGCGCACATTTACCGAACGAATTCTTGGAGAATTTACCCAGCGACACGACGGAATGGTGTTCTCCATAAAAAATGGAATTCCAGAGGGGCGCGGCAATATTTGGCGTGGATCAGCCAGCTACAATGAATCCGGGCGGTCGCTTGCAGAAGCGGGCGACAGCATTGCGGCGCTTTATCAGGCGCTGGCAGCATTCGGCAAACTGTTGGAAGCCCTAGGGGAGCGGGAGTCGGCGGGTGGTTACCTCCGGCGCGCTGCGGAGCTGAGATCCTATTTCAATGATGTGTGGAGCCTTCCGCCGGAGGGCAACGGCTATGTGTTCGGGATCGATCAAAAAGGCCGGAAATATTGGCGTTGGGAGAGATCGGCCAAAGGAATCACCGGCGCGGAAACTTGCTTCTTTCTGCCGATGAAGCTGTTAACCGAACCAGGGGAGCGCAATAACCTGCTGCTGGAAGAGATCGACCAAAGAGCCGCTGATCCTCAGACTGCGGCGGTGAATATCGAGAGCTATACTTATTTGCCGCAGGTTTTCTTCCCTTACCAGCAGGCAGAGCGCGCGTGGCGCTGGATGAAATATATTGGCGGTAGGCTTTTGTTACCGCATGTTCATGAGAGCCAGGGCCGCAATGAGGATTATCCGGAGCTTTCTTTTACCATGTTTTCTCATGCTATTGAAGGGTTGGCCGGCTTTTCCGCCGACTTGCCGGCGGGAAGGATTGTTACTTGTCCCTGTCTGCCGGAGGAAGTTCCAGGGCTATCCATAAGAGGGCTGCGGCTAGGGGATTATAGCATGGATTTTGAGCTTCTTTCCCATCACGAGGCGGCGTTCTACAACCATTCAAACCGTCCGCTGTGCTGGAAATGCACGTTTGCAGGGCAATCTGCCCGGCAACCTGCTCATTTTGTAGTTGATGGGGCGGAATTGCAGCCACAATCTGAAACGGTGAACGGCGTTGCCCGTTCGTTTATTGAGGTATCTGTGCCGCCGCAGTCTGGCAAAAAGGTTTCTGCCCTAAACTAGGCGGTTAAAGCGGCAAAAATAAAAAAGGAAGCGCGCTGCAAGGGAGCTTTGCGGCGCGCTATCTTTTTGTGAAGGGAATGGCTTACACACGTTATTGTAACTATTTTGTGAACTCCCTTGACATCGGGTGCAAACTGTATTATTGTATTATCATCTTAATACAATAATACAAGGAGGCGCACAGATGACATGGATCATCACTGCCGACCGGCCGATTTATCTCCAGCTGGTTGAGCAGTTGGAACTTGCGATCGTCGCAGGGGAATACCGGGCCGGCGGGAAGCTGCCAAGCGTTCGGGAGCTCGCCGCCGAGGCGGCAGTCAACCCCAACACGATGCAGCGGGCTATGCAGGAGCTGGAGGCACGTGGCCTCATCAACACGCAGCGGACAGCTGGGCGTACCATTACGGAGGATGAAACAATGATTCAGGCATTGAGGCAGCAAAAGGCGCAAGAGCAAATCGCCCAGTTCTGGGCAGCTATGCAGAAGCTCGGATTTACCCAGGCGGAAGCTCTCTCGCTCTTAAAACAAACAAAGGAGAATGCATAATGGATGCGATTTTATCCTGCCAAGGGCTGACGAAGCTCTATGGGCAAAAGGCGGCGCTTGTCGATTTTACCTACGATTTTCCAAAGGGACGGATCGTCGGCCTCCTGGGGCCGAACGGCAGTGGAAAAACGACGCTGTTAAAGCTTGCAGCCGGGTTGCTCACTGCCACGCGGGGAAGCATCCGCGTCTGTGGTCTGGAACCGGGGACGGAGACAAAAAAGCGCGTTTCCTTCCTGCCGGAGCGTAGCTGCCTGCCTGCTGGGATGCGTGTGCGCGAGGCACTAGAATTTTTCGGGGATTTCTATGCGGATTTTCAGCTTGATAAAGCGGCGGAAATGCTGAAGGATTTGCAAATTCAGCCAAATGATAAGTTAAACGCTCTAAGCAAGGGCACGCGGGAGAAATTGCAGCTTGCATTGGTGATGAGCCGCAAGGCGGAGCTCTATCTGCTCGACGAGCCGATCGGCGGAGTGGATCCGGCTGCACGCGACTATATTCTCAATACGATCATTCGCAATTATAACGAGGATGCAACGATGATTTTATCCACCCACCTGATTCACGATATCGAAGCAGTGTTCGACGATGTTGTGATGATCGGAGGAGGACATATCGTGCTTGCAGGCAGCGTAGATGCGATTCGTGAAGAACGGGATAAAAGCATTGATACAATATTCAGGGAGGTATTCAGATGCTGGGGAAACTGATCAAGCATGAATTCAAAGCGACGGCGAAGCTCCTGTTGCCGCTGTTGGCGGCAGTGCTTGCCCTGATGGGCGGGTTCCAGGTTATCTTTCTGGTGGTGAAATTGCTCACGGGGCGAAATGATTCGCACCCGCTGGTGGCGGTGCTTTTTGCCCTCTTTGCCGTTCTGGCGGCATTTGCCCTGCTTGCCATGTTGGCCGTCATCGTCATTGTGGCCGTTCAGCGGTTTTATAAAAACCTGCTTGGTGATGAAGGCTATCTCATGTTTACGCTTCCGGCCACGCCGGGGCAGCAGATTTTCTCGAAGCTGCTGGTAAGCCTAGTTTGGTCGCTTATGGGTATCGTTGTTGTAATTCTGGGAGGCGTTCTATTTGTATGGAATCTCCCGGAGATTGCGAACGCGCCCGCTATTCTGGCAAGCTTTCGGAGCGAAACCGGCATGAGCATATGGCTGGCCGCGCTTCTTCTAGCGCTTTTTATGGTGTTGGCGTTTTCCAATACCTACCTGCATTTCTATCTCTGCATGGCAATCGGGGGGCAGTGGCCGCAGAACCGGTTGCTTGCGAGCGCGGCGGCATACCTGATCCTCAACACACTTTTGCAGTTTGTGATGATGTTCGGTATGATTACGGCGGCGCTGGCGTTTCACTTTGCAGATATGAGCTTTTTCCGAGGTTTTCAATCTTTGGCCGAGCAATCCCCCGCTCTGTTTATCTACAGCATGCTCGGCATAGGCGCAGGGTTGATGATTTTTTTGGATGTGATTTATTACCTTACCACGCGTTGGCTGCTGAGCCGGCGGCTGAATCTTGCATAACCGGCGAAAAGATATATGATAAAGCAGATCAATAGAAAGGTTGGAAATATGATGGAGCAGAAGCAGTATGTTTGCCCCAAATGCGGCAACACACAGTATGAACACGATCAATTTCAGGCGACGGGCGGCAATTTTGCGAAAATATTTGATGTGCAGAATAAAAAGTTCATTACAATCACCTGCACAGAGTGCGGCTATACCGAGCTTTATCAGAGCGGAGGCAGCGCGGGCTGGGATGTGCTTGATTTCTTGCTTGGCGGCTGACCGGAGGAAGGATCGAAAGCAAAAAGGGGACGCCTGCTTTTCTGCGGCGTCCCCATCTGATGGCGTTGTGTTTATGTTGGAAATATCACCAAGAAAGCGCTGCCCTTGCCCGGCTCGCTTTCCACCTGGATCGTGCCGTCGTGCGCTTGCACGATCCAGCGCACCATTGCAAGGCCCAGCCCGGCGCTGCCTCCCTGCGCACCGCTGCGGGAAGAGTCGACACGGTAGAAACGGTCGAAAATCCGATTGATGTGCTCTGGCGCGATGCCAATGCCGTCATCCTCGATGGACAATCGGATACCGGTATCCTTCTGGATCAGACGAATCCATATATGGCCATACTCCTTGCCGTAAGAAATGGCATTTGATACGAGGTTCATCATCATCCGGGTCAGCAGCGTCTGGTCGCCCTCCAGCATCACTTCCGGCTGCAACAAGCATTCGATCGAGATGCCGCGTTTGTCTGCCCGTTCGGCCAACTCTTCAGCCACTGTTTCGCAGAGCGTTGCAAGATCAATTGGTTCCTTCTCCAGGCGGAGCGTTTGATTATCCGCCCGCGTCAGTTCCAGCAGCTGCGCAACAAGGGCGGACATTTTTTTACCCTGTGATTGAATCGCCTGAAGCGCCCGTAGGGTTTCCTGTGGATCGCCGGGATTGGCTAGAGCGAAATCCGCCTGGGAGAGGATCACGGAGATTGGTGTGCGCAGCTCATGAGAAGCGTCGGAGGTAAACTGCTTTTCCCGCTCAAAAGCGGCTTCCAGCCGATCCAGCATCGCGTTGAAGGCCTGTGCCAATCGGGCAATTTCATCCGATCCCTCATCCGGTAGGCGTGCGGAGAGGTCGCCGCTGCCGGAAATGCGGTTTGCCGCCTGGGTAATGCGCTCCACGGGGCGAAAAGCCCGCTTGGTGATCAGGTAGCCGCCCGCCGCGGAGAGTAGCAATACGAGCGGGAAGCTCACCGTGGAAGCAACCGTCACATAATTCAGCGCGGAATCGTTTGCGCTGAGGGAGTAAATTCCCCGCACCCATACGCCGGTTTCACCGTAGCCGACATACATATCAAATACCTGCCACTTGCGGCCGCCGCCTTCCACGCCTTGATGGGTATCTGCAATTAAGGGCGTTTCCGCCGGGAATCCTGCTGGCGTACCGCCCAGCAGGAGCGTGCCGGCAGGGCCATAGAGCACAAGCGTGATCCCATCGTGGTAGAGATCAATTCCGCTGTCGATTTCAAGCTGCCCGCCCTTGAAATCGATATCGTCAAATGCGTTTTCCACTGCGCTTTCCAAATCCGCCCGGGTAGAGTAGACAATCCGAAGGTCAAGCGCAAGGAAAACAAAGCCGAGCATCAGCGAGAGAATCACTGCGAGGATCGCCGTATAAAAGAGCGTGACTCGCAGTTTAATGGAGAGCTGTTTCATGGCTGGAACCCGCCTTTCGCGCTTATTCTGCTTTTAGCACATATCCCACCCCGCGAACGGTATGGATCAGTTTTTGCCCATAACCTGTATCAATCTTTTTGCGTACATAACGGATATAAACATCCACCACATTGCTGCCGCCCTCAAAATCGTAGCTCCATACGTGCTGCTCGATCTGGTCACGCGTGAGCACAGCCCCTTGGTTGCGCAGCAGATATTCGAGCACCGCGTATTCCTTTTGTGAAAGCGTAATTTCCCTATCGCCGCGGGCGACCCGGCGGGTGTTGAGATCCATCGTCAGATCGGCCAGCTGAAGCAGATTTGAAACCGGTTCCTGCGCAGTGCGCCGCAGCAGCACGCGGATCCGCGCCGAAAGCTCCTCAAAGGAAAAAGGCTTTACCAGGTAATCGTCTGCACCGGTATCCAGCCCGGCAACACGGTCAGCTACCGTATCGCGTGCCGTAAGCAAAAGAACAGGCGTGTGGTTGCCCTGGGCGCGCATTTCCCGCAGGATGGAAAGGCCGTCCCGTCCTGGTAACATGATGTCGAGGATGACCGCGTCATAATCAGTCAGCGCAATATAATCAAGCGCTTCTGTGCCATTCGCACAAGTGTCCACCCCATAGCCCTCTGCCTTGAGGCGTTTGGCGGTCACCTGCAAGAGGGCTGGTTCATCTTCTACATATAAAAGCCTCATATGGTTTCTCCTTCCGATCAATATACCAATGCATCTAAGTTTCAGGCTTTGAAGCTTTGTTTCAAAGCTTGAAACTTTACGATCTGTTTGAATCTATCGTAGCATACGCATAAAGCCTAGCCTCTGCGAAAAATGGCGTTGCCGCTTTGCGGCAGGAGGCGTTTTGCGCCGACAGACATTTTTTGAATGATTCAAACGATCTGTTTGAATCTATTGTAGCATAAAAAATAGCCGGAAACAAACTGTTCCCGTGAACAGATGATACCTCTTGGGCCTGTGTTGTTTGGGCAGGCTTTGCTTTGTTACTCGCTTTGCTTCGTAATAAAAAATACTAGGTGTGGAATTGAAAAACTTTTTTCAAGCGCCCGTTTTTTAATCTTCCTCTCATTTTTGTCGGTTATTATGAAGCCATGATAAGGAATGGCGGGACGCCGCCGCCTAATCAAATGCCCCATTCCCCAAAATTTGAGAGCAATCAGGAGGTATTTTTATGAAGAAGAATAGAAAGATTTTGGCAGTAGCCGGTGCGGCCGTATTGGTAATTGCGATAGGGACTGCTTCCGTGCTGGGCGTTTCCGCACATGCGAAAAATACCGCGAAGGAAACGGCGCTAAAATACCTGCCCGCCGACGCGCAGCTCGTCGCACAGGAGACGGAGGACGATCGTTATGAATTCAAATTCCACAGCGCGGAGCGGAAGGAAAAATATGAAATTGAGATTGGCAAAAAAACAAAGGAGCTTGCCGAATGGAAAAGTCAGGCGGATGCTTCTGATGGATCAAAATCCGTGAAGCTTACGCAGCAGGATGTAGAAAAGATCGTGTCTGATGAGCTTTCAAGCGCTAAGGTGGATGGTGCTAAAATGACCAAAACTCAGCTGGTCGAGGAGGATGGGTTTCAAGTTTATGAGGTTGCATTCCAATCCTCCAAGTGCCGCGGCAGTTATGATATCCACCCGGAAAGCGGATTGATCTTGGAGCGTGAAATCAAAATTGGCGCGCCAATCGTCATTCCGTTGACCAGCACACCCGCAGAGGGCGCTGCTGGGGCAACGGCCGGCAGCACACAGCAGGACGGGGCGATTCTCAGCGTGGAAAAAGCACGGGAACTGGCGCTGAAAGAGGTGCCCGGAGCCGCTGTGACGGATATTGATTTGGAACTCGAAAAGGGCATTTATGTCTATCAGATTGAGCTTTATCAAGGTGGATATGAATATGATCTTGTGCTCAATGCAAAGGATGGCGCCCGCATATCGCTCAAAAGCGAAAAGGATGATTGGGATGAAAACGGCGGATGGGTGCATCATACTGGCCGCAACCCGGTCACCACAGAGCAGACACAGGCAAAGGCACAGGAGAAACCCACCCAGCAAAACGGTGCCTCCTCCTATATCGGCGTTGCAAAGGCCAAAGAAATTGTGCTGCAAAAGGTGCCTGGCGCAACGATAACGAAGATTGAGCTGGAGCGCGATGACGGGCGTGTCGCCTATGAAGGGGAGGCCCAAAAGGGTAAAGTGGAGTACGAGTTTGATATCGACGCTTACACCGGTGCGATCCTCTCTTGGGAAGAAGAGCAAAGCCATCACAGCGGCAGCGGCACACAGCCTGCCGGAAAAGTGATTGGGATCAAGCAGGTGAAAGCGATTCTTGAGAAAAAAATGCCTGGTGCTATCATTGTGGATCTTGATATGGATACAGTGAACGGCAGGCTTCTCTATGAAGGCGAGGTGCGGAAAAGCGGCACGGAATATGACTTTGAAATTGACGCTACGACTGGCACAATTCTAAAATGGGAGGCAGAACCGGCAGATCGTGATTAACCGATTGTGCTTTGCACCTCACTGGGTTGTAAACTACTTGGAAACGCGCTGCAACATGCAGAAATCCTGCATGTTGCAGCGCGTAACTTTATATATATGAACCATTTATTAATTCCTTCACCGAAAAAGTTCTTGCATTTTTATAAAAACTGCGTTATAATTTTAGTGAAATTTTATAATAGTTTGCGCTGTTTGGAGGTTAAAAAATGCAGCTTAAACAAACCGCTGAATCGCTTTGGTCAGATGCAAAAACCTACTGGAAACACCCGCCTGCCGGCAAATACATGCCGTTTAAAGAAATTGCCGCATACAGTGTGGGTGGTATCGGTGCCTACTTCATCATCACGATCATCTGGGCGCTTCAGCTATCTGTCGGTAATTTTATCATCGGCAATGCGATTGGTATCGAGCCGACCAAGATTTATCTCCTGTATCTCATTTCCGTCGCAAGCAGCTTTCCGCTGACAGCCCTGCGCGCCAACATCATCGATAATGCGCGCAGCAGGAAGGGAAAGTACCGTCCCTATCTTTTGATTATGGGCGTGCCTTCCATCCTTTTGGCAATTGGGTTTGTGTGGATGCCGTATGAATCGATGTCCATGTCCATGCGGATGCTGACGGTACTGCTCTTCAACATTGGCTTTCAGTTCTTCTTCAGCTTTTTCTATGATTCCTATGAGAATCTAATCTATGTGCTTTCTCCCAACACGCAGGAGCGCACCGATGTTTCTGCCATTAAGGCTGTTATTTATTCGATTGCGCCCTCGATTACCGGTATTGTCATGCCCTTAGCGGCAAAGTTTTTGACAAACGGTGATATGACCAATATGAAGCTCTACCGCTTCGCTTATCCGCCGATGTTGATCATTGGCATCCTGCTGGTAATCCTGGTTTATGCCAACACACAGGAAAAAATCATCCAAGCCAAAACGCATGTCGTTCAAATCAAGTTTATGGACGCTTTGCGTGCCGTGGCAAAAAATAAATATTTCTGGATCATCTCCCTTGCCGGGTGGCTAGGCTTTCTGGAAAATTCCTATGGCACGATCCTGCAATGGCTTTATCAGTATCAGCACGCTTGTACGGAAGGGCAGTATGCCCTCATTACCACATTGTATGGCAACTCTGCCCTGTGGGGCATGCTGATGGCTCCCTGGGCGATCCGGAAGTTTGGCAAGAAGCGCGTGCTTGTGTTTACCAATATCTTAAATATTATCTTTATCGCGATGATTTATCCGATCGTGGTAAATATCGATCCGGGGCTTGGTATCTGGCTTGTTATGATTTGCATGTGGATGAACGGTTTGGTAGGCTCCTTTGCCAATGTCCTCAATCCCAGCATCCAGGGCGATATCCGAGATTATCAGCAGTATACCACCGGCGAGCGGATTGACGGCATGTTTGCCGCCGTTGGGTTGATCGGCAGCGCAATCACCATGGCGACGAGCGGCGTGCTGCCCGCCGTATATGAAGCGCTCGGCATCACCACGGAGAACGCGGTGAGCATGGGTTACACAAACGCTTACGATGTGCTGTATAACCGTAATGTTTTTGTGAATGCCTTTGCGGTGCTCATTGGCCTGGGCGTTTTCGGAGCGATTATGAATGTGGTTCCCTATTTCTTCTATGATTTAACGGAAACCAAGCAGCGCGGCATGGTGAACGTTCTGAAGGTGCGCGCCCTGTTTGAGGATTACGGCAATAATGCCCTGTCGGACAGCGGTCTAGTAGAAACCATCGATCTGGTCAATGAAGCGCGCTATTATGTGGCGGAGCAGCCGTTGCCCGAAACAAAAGACGGAATCCGTGAAGCGAAAAAATCCGGCAGCCGACCAGATATCAAGGCTGCGAAAAAGGCATATAAAAATGCGATCGAACATAACCGCATGATTGAGATTTCCAGGTTTGTGATTGATGAAATGAATAAATTCAGCACGCTGGAGGTGCAGGAGCAGGTCAAGGTAGCAAAAGAAATTTATGAGGCCGGTCTCTCAAACCTCGTCAATGTAGAACCGGATGTGCTTGCAAGGGCAAGGGCGCTCCCGAAGGGCACAGAGGAAGAAAAGCTCTATCGCAAGGCTGCAATCAAAGAGGCGCGGGAGCGGCTTTATTCTAAGCGGATGATTCTCAAAAACTATCCCGATGGGATAGAGGAATTCGATATCACCGTTTTCGATCAGCTTTTTGCAGAAGAAGACCGTTTGGAGCTCGCCTTGGAGGAAGCTTTCAAAAAGCAGTTTGCCGCGAAGGACCAAAAAGACCGTGTAGCGTTTCAGCAGGCGAAGCAAGAGGTGCAGCGCGTTAAGGTTGAGCGCGCGAAAGTGCGCACAAAGATTAAGGAAGCGACCAACGCGAACTCCCTATATCACCGAGCCGCCAAGCCGTGGCTGGATGCGAAGAAGCTGTTGATTCAGGAAGAGAATTATAAGCATTACGACGAGATTGCGGCAATGTATGAGGAAGCGAAAGCACGTGCCGACGCGCAGCGCGCAAAGGAAGATGCGGATGACGCGGCCCGTGTGGCGCAGAAAAAGGCAGATAAAGAGCTGGCGCGCGCCAACCGAAGGCATAAATAATCGCATATTCTGCGCAGAACCGAATCGTGTATTCCGGCAGGTGGGGAATTCTCCAGCTGCCGGTTTTTTGTGATAAGGGAAGCGAGGATTGAAACCTTCTGTTTCATGATGCGCTAACCCCTGGATCAATCGCTTGCGGGCCGTGAATGTGGTCCGCATTTTGCGTTTTTCCTAGCTCCTAGCGTCAGCTCCATCTTGAATCGGCAAAAAGACTTCCGAGCTTTACCATATGAATTGCCTGTGTCTATTTTTTCAAAACCTCTATACAAAATGAAAAATATCAGTATAATTTTAGAAGATCATGGAAACGTTTGCGTTCATTTTTCAATCAATTGGGAAGGGGAAGAAGAAAATGCTCAATCAGCGGCAGATCGATCGAATGCTCACAAAGCTAGAGCGCTTTGAACATACCTTGGAACGCTGTTATTTTGAAAAAGTCGGGGAGTTAGACATGCGCGCCTATCCTGCCGATGGCAGCCACCATGCAATCCCGGAGGACAGCCTGTTTCGGCCAGTTGAAAAAGGCTGGCAGTGGGGCGGAGAGGGCTCCTATTGCTGGTTCAAAGGGGAGTTCACGATACCGGATGCTCTTGCCGGGCAGGATCTATTTCTGCGCCCGCACTGCGTGGGGTATGAAGCGCTCCTCTGGGTAAACGGCGTGCCCTTCGGCACCTTCTGTAATAAAATTCTGATCAATGACCATGGCAACCATTACTGCAATTTGATTCTGAAAGAGACGGAGGCGGGGGAGCGCGTTTCGGTTGCGCTGGAATCATACGCCGGGCACTATGTGATGGGAACCGCCCCGTTTGAGCAACAGGAGCGGCCAAGTTATCAGTATACCTACCGCGGTGCGGAAGTCTGCGTCAAGAATGAGGAGATTATCGGCTTTGCCCTCGATTTACATACTGTTCTCCAATTGGCGCGCGCCTTGCCTGAGCCGAGCTTTCGCCGTGGGGCCCTGATTGATACACTGACGCATGTGCATGAGACGGTTTATTATGATCCGGAAGCGGCCGGGCGGGATACGTTTTTGGCTGCGCTGCGCGCTGCGCGGCCCTATTTACAGGAGGCGTTGGCGGTGCAAAATGCACGGAGCGCGCCTTTTGCCGGTTTAATTGGCCATTCGCATATGGATACGGCCTGGCTGTGGCATATTGGTGAAACGGTGAAAAAATGCGCCCGCACCTATTCCAACCAAATGAGCTTAATGGAGCAGTATCCGGAATATACGTTTATTCAAAGCTCCGCCTATCACAGCGAGGTGATCCGCCGGAATTATCCGGCCCTTTTTGAACGGATGCAGCAGCGCGTACGGGAAGGCCGCTATGAGCCAAACGGCGGCGTTTGGGTGGAATGCGATTGCAATATCACCTCCGGCGAGTCTATGATCCGGCAGTTTTTGTGGGGGCAGCGGTTTACGCGCCGGTATTTCGGCTATACCTCCAATTGTTTCTGGCTGCCGGATACCTTTGGCTACAGCGCTGCTATCCCACAGATTATGAAGGGCTGCGGTGTGGATTATTTTCTCACAACCAAAATTCAATGGAATGATACCAACGCCTTCCCATATGATACGTTTTATTGGCAGGGAATTGACGGCACGAAGGTGTTTACCCACTTCAATAAAACACATATCTGGCCGGATGCAGAGGGCATCTATCATCATACGGTGGAAAGTGAAGAGGGCGACGTGGTGCGCCAAAAGCATGTTTCCAATATGCGGCTGCTCTCCTACGGCTTTGGCGACGGCGGCGGCGGCCCGCAGTTTGAGATGATTGAGGCTGCTCGCCGCTGCCGTGACACAGATGGCTGCCCGCGCGCGGAGCATGTGCGGGTGGGGGATTTTATGCAGAAGCTGGAGCAATCCGCCCACACCCCGGCAACCTACAGCGGTGAGCTTTATCTGGAGCTGCACCGTGGTACGCTGACCAATCAGCACCGAATCAAGCAGAATAACCGCAAGGCGGAAATCAAGCTGCATGATTTGGAGGCTCTGACCGTTCAGCGGGCAGTTTGTGATGGTCATGAAGCGAGCGAAGCGAAAATTGCACCTTTGATGGAAACGCTGCTCGTCAACCAGTTTCATGATATTCTACCGGGCACCTGCATCCCGCGCGCGCATGAGGAAAGCCTTGCTGAAACAGATGCGATGCTCAAGCAGGCGCAGGATCAAATTGAGGCAGTGACCGGCTTTTGCGGGGATGCGGATCAGTTCACGCTCGTGAACACCCTCTCTTTCGACCGTGAGGAGCCTCTTTTCCTAAAGGATCGTCCGGGCAGCAGAATTGGCGGGGCTTATCGTCAGCAAGCCTATATGGATTTGCGGGGCGATCGAAAACGGATCGTCGCGGATGTGCATATCCCAGCGATGTCAAGCGTCTCGCTTTGCTATGTGCCGGAGAGCGCACAGCCGGAGGCGGATTCCCCCTTTACAGAGTCGGGTCATACGCTCACTACCCCTTATGCAAAGGTGATTTTTAACGAGAAAGGTTATCTTTCTTCTTTTGTTGATTTGCAGAATAACCGCGAGCTGTGCGGGGAGGGGTATGCGCTCAACACCTTCTTGCTGGCAGAGGATGTGCCTTCGGCCTGGGATAACTGGGACGTGGATGCGGATATTCAATTGAAATTCCGCGATTGCGCGGAGCTGCTCTCCCGACAGACGGTATCCACCGGCCCGGTTGCCCACATCATCCGCAGCGTTTACCGGCTAACGCCGAAATCCACGCTGACGCAGGATATGATCTTTTTTGCGGATCGCGCGGAGGTGCGCTTTGATACGCGGATGGATTGGCAAGATGACCACCGCTTCCTGAAAACCGCCTTTGATACCTCTATTTTCACGGATTATGCACGTTTTGAGGTTCAGTTCGGCAATGTGAAACGCCCAACCGCACGCAACACAACGGTGGAACAGGCTAAATTTGAGGTGCTCAATCACAAATATACGGATCTTTCGGAAAGCCGCTACGGCGCTGCGTTGTTAAACGACTGCAAATATGGCATTTCCGTAGAAGGCGGGCAGATGCGTCTGTCGCTCCACAAAGGCGGCTGCCGTCCGGATTATAAAGGGGACCACGGCGTGCACGATTGCGTCTATGCCTTCCTGCCACATCAGGGCGCCTTTGATGTGAATCATGTCGTGAAGCCTGCTTACCAGCTGAATTATCCGCCTGTTTTGGCAGGTAAAGCTTTCATCGCCTTGCCGCTTGCACTGCCGGAAGCGGAAAATATCCTGGTGGAAACGATCAAACCCTGTGAGGATGAGGCGCGTGCTTTTATTGTGAGGCTTTATGAGGCGGAAGGCGCCTTTACGAATACGCCCGTGCGGTTCTTTGCAGGCGCAAAGAGTGCCGCTATCTGCAACATGTTGGAGGAACCGCAGGAGGGATTAGAGGATTTGGCGAAGGTTTCGCTGTGCTTCCACCCCTTTGAAATTAAAACATTGCGTGTAACCTACTAAAAAACGCGGCCGCCCTATTTTCAGGGCGGCTACGTTTTTGCAAAAAGTGGATCGCTGTATGCTGCCGCTTTCGGCATGCCTTAAAAAACCGGCGCGGGAGCGTTTGCTCCTTCGCCGGTTTCAGTGTGAAATCCAATTGATAGAAGGCGTATTTTTTTGCAAAACAAGGCGCAAAACATTGCTTGTCACCAGTTATTCCGCGCCGGTTTTCACCGCAGTCTGTAAAGCGATCTCCATCATCTGTGTAAAGCTTGTCTGCCGTTCCTGCGCGGTGCAGGCTTCCCCGGTAAAGGGGCAGTCGGAAATGGTGCAGAGGGCAAGCGCCTTCTTCCCGGCGCGGGCGGCCGTCATATAGAGGGCTGCCGCTTCCATCTCGACGGCGAGCACGCCCATCTTCCTCCATTTTTCAAGGCTTGCTGCATCGTCATAAAAGGTATCGGAAGAAAAAAGATTGCCCATTTTCAGCTCAATCCCCATTTTTTGGGCAATCCCATCCGCCGCGCAGAGAAGCCCATAATCTGCTATGGGGGCAAAGGCGCCGGGCAGTCCATATTGACGCGCAAAATCAGAGTTGGTGCATGCGCCAACCCCCGCCACAATATCGCGCACATGCAGCAAGGGGCTTATCGCTCCTGCGGAGCCAATGCGCAGGATGGATTCCACCCCATAGAAATGATAAAGCTCATAAGAGTAAATGCCGATAGAGGGCATTCCCATCCCGCTGGCCATCACAGAAATGCGTTTTCCCTGATAGGCGCCGGTATACCCCTGAATGCCCCGCACGTTATTCACGAGAATAGGATGCTCCAAAAATGTTTCCGCAATAAATCGGGCCCTAAGCGGATCGCCCGGCATTAAAACCGTTTTGGCAAAATCGCCTGCTTTTGCTTCGATGTGTGGGGTGGGAATTTGACTGGTGGACATTGTCGGATGCCTCCTTACTGTTTACGCTAACTGGTTGTGAACAGCTGGGATGATCGCGCTCGAACCAATGCGCGAAGCGCCGAGCGCCAAGAAGCGCTGTGCCTGCTCCAGCGTGCGGATGCCGCCCGCTGCTTTGATCTTTAGATGGGGAGAGATATATTTTTTAAATAAAAGGATATCCGTCTCGCGTGCGCCGCCGCTGGAAAAACCCGTTGAGGTTTTGATAAAATCAGCCCCAGAGCGGGATACGATTTCACAGATACGAATCTTTTCTTCCTGTGTGAGCAGGCAGGTTTCCACAATCACCTTCAGAATTTTACCGCGGGAAGCAACGCGGACAGAGCGAATTTCTGATAGAACCTCATCATCTCTGCCGGCCCGCAGCATGCCGAGATTAATTACCATGTCGATTTCTGAAGCTCCGCTGCGCACGGCCTGCGTCGTTTCCATGCATTTGGTCTGCGATGTTTCGTAGCCATTTGGAAAGCCGACAACTGTGCATATTTTCAGCTTTCCCTCCACATACTGCGCAGCCGGGCGCACATAACAGGGAGGGATACACACGCAGGCAACCCCGCATTGCATTCCTTCGTCACACAGGGTTTTAATTTCCGGCCAAGTAACCGTTTGGCTGAGCGCTGTGTGATCAATAGCGGATAAGATCGATTTTAATTCCATGATGAATCTCCTTTTCCCATTTTCCCTCATTCCAAGATAGATATATATATTTCACATAAAGCAAGCAACAAACAGTGTTTATTATACTTGAAATCACCAGGAAAAGTCAAATGTGCAGATGCCCGTTTTAGAGGCCCTTCAATCATGGAAAACTAAAATTTGCTTGCGGATTGGTCAAGGAAGCCGGTTGCCCGCGGTACGGTAGAGCCCATACCATTCCGCACGGCTCAGTGTGATGTCCGATGCGCGGCACATCTCAAGCAAATGCTCCCGGCTGGTGGTGCCGAGGATCGGCTGTATATTTGCCGGATGGCGCAGAATCCAACTGATTGCGACCGCGCTTTTAGAGGCTTGTTTTTCTCGGGCAATCTCTTCCAACGCGCTGTTGAGCTCCGGATAAGCTGGATTATCGAGAAATACGCCCCCGAAAAAGCCGTATTGAAGCGGCGACCATGCCTGGATGGTAATCCCGTTGAGACGGCAATATTCGAGGATGCCGCCATCCCGTAAGAGCCCGGCCTCGTTTTTCATATTCACATTGAACCCCGCGTCGATGATCCCCGTGTGCGCCAGGCCGAATTGTAGCTGATTGACCAGCAGCTTTTCGCCGAGCGCGCTCTGAAGCAGCGCCATCTGCGCAGCATTTTGATTGCTTACCCCAAAGTAGCGCACTTTTCCGCTCTGCCGCAGCGCCGCAAAGGCTTCGGCCACCTCTTCCGGCTCCATGAGCGTATCCGGCCGGTGCAGGAGCAGGATATCAATATAGTCCGTTTGCAGCCGCCTGAGGCTGCCCTCGACGCTTTTGAGGATATGCTCTTTCGAAAAGTCATACATTCCATCATGGATGGCACACTTTGTTTGAATCACGATCTGGCCGCGCAGGGAAGGGGCCATGCCTAGGGCGGAGGCGAACAGCGATTCCGACCCGCCCTTTCCATAAATATCCGCGTGGTCAAAGAAGTTGATGCCCTGCTCCATCGCGGTGCGCAGCAGCGATTCCGCCGCCTTGGTATCCAGGTTGCAAAGCCGCATGCAGCCCAGCGCCAATTCGGATACGCTGGGGCCAACGCCGCCGAGTTTGATTTGATGCATGTAATCAGCCGTCCTTTCTTACCCATATGATCATACGATTTCTGGCCGGAATAAACAATGGGGCTGTTCCAAACAGCCCCATTGATGGAAATTAAATTCATTGGCGTATGTGGGATTACCACTGAAAGTTTGTGAAGGTTTCCTTGCTGTCCACATCGGCATTCAACTTGCCGGGCAGGTTTGTTTCAACGTTTTCCATCTTAGAAGCAGCGTATAACTCCGCATAAGTGATTCTGCCAGTTGCAATATCTACGGTAGCCATAATGTATCCATCATGGTACTGCATGGTAATGGATTTGATTGTCGCAATCCCGCCGATCATCTGTTGTGCTCCGGCCTTATCGATGACGGACATGCAGCTGCCATAGCCGCCTTTGCCGACCTGAGGATTGGTTTCATCCTTGAGCGTGATTTTTATTTTATAGCTGCTGCCGCTTTTTGTGCAGGTGGCGTTTTTAACATACTGAGCTGTTAGTTTACTAGCCCAGCTGAACCCAGCAGCGGGGAAGATATCGTTACTGCTTTGGCCTTTCTTGACCGTAGTTTTTTCCTCTCCCAAAACGGCATTTAGAAGGGCACTCGGGATCGGAAGGACTCCCATGTTGGCTTTTGTGCCTGGGAATTGCTTTTTCACATTCACCTTACTGTATCCCGGCTTATCTGTTTTGATCTTATTCGCGGCTTTGTTATAATAGGCGACGATCTCAGCCACTGTTTTGGGCTGGCTCTCCTGCGGCGCTTTTGGATCGGATACGGCGGGCTTACTAGGCTCCTTTCCCGCGTTGGTAGGATCCTTTTGCCCAGCCACGTCGGTTGCTGGCTGCGTGGGTTCCGTAATGCTGTCGCCCGCCGTTGCGTCGTCGGTTTCCGGCGGCGCGCTTTCTTCGTTAGAAGGTAATGTGTTTTCTACGTTTGCCGCAGGGACGTTTGCACTCGGTTCCGTGCTTTCCTCGTCAGCTTTTCCCTTGCAGGCTCCAAGCGTAAAGAGTAAAATCAAGCATAACAACAGTGCGGTGAGCCGAGAGGCCTTTGGTTTCATCATATCATGTATCTCCTTTCTATATGCAGTCGATTGCTTGGCTTCCAATGAGCCTTCCAATAATCCCCCTTTCAAATCCGGTTCCTTTTTCACATTTATAGTAATCAAAAACAGGCCGGTTGTCAATCTGTTTTAAAAGAAACCATAATTCTTTTATTTTTTATTGAAAGAGTGAAGTATTTCCTTGGAACAGGCAATCGCTCCTGTTTTCATATCATTCATTTTTTGTAGCGCCAAAAAGTTTGTAACAAATTGCAGGCTTCCGCGTCTTATTAACAGGGAGGTGAAGGAGTGGCTGATGTCGATTTTGAGGAGGTATATCGAACCTGTTTCCGGCAGGTATACGCCTATGTTTTTTCCTTATGCGGGAACCGGTGCCTTACGGAGGAGGTAACGCAGGAAACTTTTTTTAAAGCTTTGAAGCAGCTTGATCGATTCCGGGGAGATTGCAAAATCAGCGTGTGGCTTTGCCAGATCGCCAAAAATACGCTTTTTTCTTTACAGCGTAAAAAAGAAGAAAAATTTTCCAAGGATCATTTTCTAGAGGAAGATCTTTTCGACCAGCTGCTCAGCAGGGAGGAGGCTTTTCAGCTCTATCAGCTGCTGCATACGCTGGAGGAACCGTATAAAGAAGTGTTTTCCATGAGGGTGTTCGGGGAGCTTTCGTTTGCAGAGATCGCCGCTCTGTTCGAGAAATCTGAGAGCTGGGCACGGGTGACTTATTTTAGGGCGAAACGAAAAATATTGGATTTATTTGAGGTGAAGCAAAATGGATCGGATCACATGTGATATCATACGAGATCTGCTTCCGCTCTATATCGACGAGGTGTGTAGCGCCGGCAGCCGGGCGTTGGTAGAGGGACATCTGCAAAATTGCCCAGCTTGTAAAGCGGAATATGAAACCATTTCAAAAAGGGAATTCTTTTATGACGCTAGGGAAAGGAAAGTGTTAGACAGGCTTTCAAAGCGATGGAAGCAAAGCAGACGAAAAATGCTTTTCGTCGGAGCCGCAGCAGCTTTGCTGGCAGCCTTGCTGATTGGGCTGATTGCATTTGGTTGCAGCATGAAGGTGATTCCGGCCGAGGAGATAGCGGTCTCCTCCCTTTCCAGGCTGGGAAACGGCGATCTGGCCTTCATCCTTCAATCGGCGGATGGAAAAACAGGCCTTCGTGAGCTCAGCTACTATGAGATGGATGGGAAGCTCTATCTCACCGCTACCACAACCCGCTTTCCACTTTTTTCAGCATCAGAGAGTGCGCAAAGTGGTTGGATCGTTCATACAAGGGATACCGGCATTCAGCAGATTGTTTATCAAGGGCAAGGGGCGCAATTGCCTGTCTGGGATGCGAATGCGCAGGTGGAGCTTGCTGATTCACAAACCGAGCGGCGTATTGAGGGGATGGAGAAGCTGGAGGATCTCGGCTCTGATGCGCTTTTGAAAGATATCTTTCAAAAGCGGGTCACTTATATCGGCGCAGCGCCCAAGGATATGGAACTGCTTGGCGCTCTACGGATTGAAACGGTGCTCGGCTCCTTTTCCATCCGGCTGACTACCTCCAGTGAACCATATGGTATTATATTGGATTTTAAAAAGCCGGTTGCGCCCGCAGATTGTAAAGCGTTTGATGCGAAAATGCGCGCCTATGCAGTATTGATACTCGCCTTGATCGATAACGGCGGCACAGTCGGATGGACCTATCAAAGCACTGCTCCGGATGGGAAGGAAACGGAGCTTACCAGGGTGTTTACCTTAGCGGACGCCAAAGCATTTGTGGGAGGGGATGTGAAGCGTTTCGCTGCAAATGAGGCCTCCCACCCCGCAGTTGATGTGTTTGATGGATTAAAAGAACACCTTCTGCACCTTTTCATCTATTTTTTCTGTTTTTCCCGAATCATGGTATAAACACAGCTCCCCGGCGCCGCCCTTTGGATTTCGGATGAAGAAAAGCTCTTTCGTCGGGCTGTATTTGGCCGATCCCAGTAATACATGCTCGCCCACTTGTACCGCTTCCCCATCCTGAAGCAGGAAAAGGGCGGTATTACCATCAGCAGATTTTTGATAATACAGTAAATTACCATCTGATAATTGCTCTAAGGAACGCACGTCGTTTTCGATGAGCACGGATTCGCTGTAGGTGAATTTGTACAGAGTGCCGGACTGCACATTGCTGCCCTTGAGATAATAAACGGTATCTTTCGAAACGATATAGCGGGAAACGTTGGTGTCAATCTTCGTTTTTTCCGTTAAACCAGTGGCGGAGACTGTGGCGCGAGTGAGTGTGCCGCCCTGCTCCATCTCTTCGAGCAGATAAAGGTGCGCGCCATCGTTAGAAAACGCAAAGGCGGTCTCCTGTGGCACCTGCTCTATCGCGGAAGATACAGGTTTCCCATCCTTTACCGTAGTCAGTGCGAGGGCGGGGCTCAGAGCCTGCTGGGCAAGCTTGGTCAACAGAGCTTCCCAGCCTTCCTCCTGTGCCTGTGCAATCCATTCGTCATCCAGCGCGGAGATCTGCAAACGATCCTTTTGATTGAGAGAGTAGGAGTAGGAAACGATTGCGGGAGAAGCGGCGCTGGCGGCGTAGAGGCTGTCTAAATGCAGGCCTCCCGCAAGCAGTAGGGAATTTGTGCCGGTGAAGGCGTAGCAATCGTAGCGCAAGCCGCCGAATAGAGCTTCTGCATCCAGCGAGGAGAGTTCTTCCCGAATTTTATCGCGCTTGAGTTTTTCGTTATACGCTGTGAGCGCTGTGTGATAAGCGCCGGAGCCATATTCGCTGAAATTCAGCAGAGAGTCCAGCACGCCGCCCACAAAATCAGTGAGCTTTGGCTCCTGTAAAGCTGCGTCCTCCTCCTTTTTATCATCCTCAATCAGATCCGTCCAGCTAAGCTGCTCTGCGCTGGGGCACAGGTAATAAAGCGGGCCGCCCGGCACATATTGATCGAAACGAACGGAGGCTACGCCTTCGGCCACTAGCTGGGCGTTTGTAGTTTTTGTCTGTTTATAAAGTGAAAAAATACCATCCTGCTCCTGTGCCTTGAGATAAAAGAGCTCCCAAGAGGCCTGTGTAGGATAAAGGTGGAATTCGGCCACTGCGCGGTCCAACTCTGTTTTGGCGGTTCCGTTATAGGCATAGAGCACCTGACTGCCGCCTTCTTTCCGGAGATAGCAAAGCGGGCTGTCTTTTCCGCCGATTTGCTGAAAAGCGGTCACTTCGGTATCAATGACGACTTCTTCACGCTTAGGGAGGTGATATGCACAAAGCGTACCTGCCCCGTCCGTTTCCGCCCGCAGGTAAAAAATGGAGGATTCCTCCGTTAGCTCTTCCGGTTTGCCGGAAACATCCTGTGCGATCAAAAATTCCTTGCCGGCCTCACGACCGCGCGCAGGCGCGCCATAAAGGTCATATCCGCTGATGGACCCATCCGCTGCTTTGCGCAGGTTTGAGGGATAGAGCAAAAAATCCCCGGACGCGGTTTGGCTGACATATGCGCCGCCGCTCTCATCAAATGCATCCGCCACGCGGATGGGATCGTCCCCCGGTGACCGCTGTAAATAGAGCGCACCTTCCCGCAGATAAACGCATGCACTTTGCTCTTTTTCAGCAGCAAGACGCGCGCCTGCGAACACGACCACTGCGATCACCAACAGCGCGAGGATGGCGGCAACCCAAGGCCATTTTTTATATTGTTTCTTTTTTCGTTTCTTTTGCGTCTGTTTCATAAGCGGTCCTCCGGGCAAAAGCCGGCGCTGGCCCGGCTCTTTTTTGAACGATTCGGTTCCTTTTATTCTCCGACAATCCGGCTGGATTTATTCCTTTTCCGGTTTTCGGACGCTTACCGTAAGCTTTTTTTGGCTCTTTCCTTGCTGAGCGCATACGCGTTCCAGCGAAGCGAGGCGGCGCTCAATCTGCTTTTGGTTTTCAATCAATCGATCCATCTTATTGCAAATGGCATCCAGCACTCGATCCGTATGAGACATAGATAGCCCTTCTTTCCTGCTTCGGATTTAAAAATTGCGCCCGTTCCAGCCCCAGTGATTGACTTCCTCATATTGCACATAGATCCGGCTTGGCTCAAGGGAAAGCTCCTCGGAAAGAATCTGTGTGACCGCGGCAGTCATTTTTTCGTATGCTGCCGGTGAGGCCTTTCCAAATAATTTAATGCATATAAAGGCGCTGGGTTGCTCCTGGTTCCCTTGGAACCATAGGCGGCAATTGTCGGCAAAAGAGAGCATGAGCCAGCTTTCCGTTTTGCCGAGCAATTCGATTGCCTGGCCGAATCTTTCCTTGAGCACTTTTTCCTTCTCCGGGGTGAGCGGTGTGCTCACCTGCGTTGCGATATAAGGCATCGCTGATCCCTCCCAATAATAAATTTTACAGGATGATATTGTTATTATATCCGTTTTGAAGCGGTTTGCAAAGTGAAGCAGGCGAAAAGTGTCAAAAAGCACGCTGCGAGATGGGTTGATCCCCATTTGCGGCGTGCTTTATCGATAAATGTGACAAATTACGGGATTCGTGCTCCGTTTATTGAAAGGAGGGCGGCGTGACCTCTGTGTTGGGAAAGGTGGAGTTGGGGGAAGGATTCGACATGCTGAAATACATTTTTGCAGCCTTCGTCGTTCCAAAATCTTGGTTGGATCCGGTATCCTGTACTTTGTTAAACGCCTCACGGAACATGGCGTTATGCGCCTCTTCCCGATTCAGCAGGAAGTCGATGGTTTCCCGCACTTTTTGATCGTTGATTTGCCGGTAAAGATATTCGTAGACGACCTTCGCGCGTTGTTCAGATGCAATATTGGAGAGGAGATCTGCGCACAGATCTCCGGTGACTGTGACATAATCACTGGTCCACGAATACCCAGAGGCATTGATTAAGCCCGGGTTCAATCCGAGTAGGACGTGTGTTTGGATCTCTCCGGCGGAAACGGATGCAGAATTTACATCGTGCCCGTTGAGCAGATTGATGGTTTGAGCAACCATTTCCATATGGCCAAGTTCTTCCGCCGCAATGTCTAAAAATAGATCTTTGATTGTTTGGTCCTTGATCCGGAAACTTTGGGACATATATTGCATCGCGGCCTTTAATTCTCCGTTGGCCCCTCCAAGCTGCTCCTGCAAAAGCGCGGCATACTGGGGGTTCGGCCGTTCAACGCCTACGGGATGAAATAACTGTTTTTCATGCTTAAACATAAAATACCTCCCTGTCAAAATCGTATGGCTGTTTTCGGTTAGTTTGGGCAAAATGCATTTTTTTATGCAAGCTTGTTTTCTGCTTATCAGGCTGCGCCGGAAGGCTTGGAAAAAATTCTGCTCATGTGCTATAATCATAGCGACAGTGAACTGGGGAAACAACGCCGCCAACGATACCGCATAGGCGGAAGAAACCGCTGTTGGCCCTATCCACTGATGCTACTCGATTTTATGAAAAAGGAGTTGTGCATCGATGCCGGATGAGCAAAAGGAAAAAATAGGAGCCAGGCTGAAGGCTTTTGTTAGGCGGAGCGGGCTATCTCAAGCGGAGAGCGGGCAGGCGCAGGGGAATGCGAGCGTTACCCCATGGATGCCGGAATTACTGCGCCGCACGGCAGCTGAAGGCGCGGTACTTTTAAAAAACGATGGGATGCTGCCGCTCGCCGGAGGCACTCAACTTTCTCTCTTTGGCCGAGTGCAGAGGGATTGGTTTTACACAGGCTATGGCTCAGGCGGAGATGTAAAAAAGCCCTATGCGGTTAATTTGCTGGAGGGGATACGCCGTTGTAAAGGGCTGGCGCTGAATGAAGAGCTTGCCCGCGTTTATGAGGCCTGGTGTGCAGCGCACCCGGTCCAACACGGCACCTGGGGCCATTGGCCGCGCTTTTATCCGGAAATGCCGGTTTCGAAGGAGCTCGTCCATCAGGCGGCGGAGCATTCCCAAAGCGCCGTGGTGGTGATTGGCCGTTCCTCTGGCGAGGATCGGGAAAACGCGCTGGAAAAAGGCAGCTTCTATCTGACGGATGCAGAGCGCACGTTGCTCACCGCGGTGACGGCGCAGTTTAATCAAACGGCAGTGCTGCTCAATATCGGCAGTGTTATGGATTTTTCCTGGCTCGAGGAGTATGGCAGCCGCATCAGCGCCGTGCTCCTGGTATGGCAAGGCGGCATGGAGAGTGGCAATGCGGTGGCGGACCTTCTCTGTGGAAATGTGACGCCCTGCGGCAGGCTGACGGATACGATAGCGCGCGCCTATGAAAATTATCCCTCCTCCGGCAGCTTTGGTAACAAAACGTTTAATTGCTATGAAGAAGATATTTATGTTGGCTACCGGTGGTTTGAAACGTTCCAAAGGGACGCTGTATTATTTCCATTCGGCTATGGGCTGAGCTATACCTCTTTTGCTATCGCATTCGGCGGTGCGGAGCAGACGCAGAGGGGAGTGGAGCTTTCCTGTACAGTTTTCAACACAGGGGATCGCTTCAGCGGGAAGGAAACCGTGCAGGTGTATGTGGAGAAGCCATGCGGCAGCCTCGGCAATCCCGCGCGGATTCTTGCAGGCTTTGCCAAGACGAAACTGCTCGCCCCGGGGGAAAGCCAGCAGCTGACCATATCGGTTCCCTGTGAGCTCTTGTCCTCTTATGACGATAGCGGAAAAACCGGCCATCGTTCCGCCTATGTGATTGAAAAAGGCGTTTATGGGTTTGCTATTGGCGCCAATGTGCGCGACGCTAGGCGCGCATGGGCGTTCACACAGGCGGAAACGGTGGTTTTGGAGCAGTTGGAGGAAGCGGCCGCTCCGGCAGAGCCTTTTTTCATCCTCACGGCCAAAGAGGTGGATGGAGTCCATGTACCCGTGCAGGAGCCGGTACATACCCGCACGGTAGATTTAAAGCAGAAAATTCTGCAATCACTGCCTGCCGGCGTGCCCATAACCGGCGATCGGGGCTACCGTTTGGACGACGTTAAGGCGGGCAAGGTGACGCTGGACGCTTTTGTCGCCCAGCTCGATCCGACTGAGCTGGAGGCCATTTCAAGGGGCGCTTATATAATGAACAGCCCGCTCGGCGCGCCGGGCAACGCAGGCGTGTTCGGCGGCGTGCTGCCCTCCCTACGCAAAAAGGGTGTTGCGCCCGTCACCACGACCGACGGCCCTTCGGGCATCCGGCTGCAAAGCAGCTGCTCCCTGCTGCCGATCGGCACGCTGCTTGCCTGCACGTTTGACGAGGCGCTTATCCGGGAGGTATATGAGGCGGAGGGCCGTGAGATGCGCGCGAAGGGCAGCGACGTGCTGCTCGCGCCGGGGATGAATATCCATCGGAATCCGCTGTGCGGGCGGAATTTTGAATATTATTCCGAGGATCCGTTCCTGACGGGGAAGATTGCGGCGGCAGCGGTGCAGGGGCTTCAGCAGACGGGCGTATCCGCCTGCCCAAAGCACTTTGCCTGCAATAATCAGGAGTATTGCCGCAACACCAACGATTCCCGTCTGTCCGAGCGTGCCCTGCGGGAGATTTACCTCAAAGGGTTTGAAATTTGCGTCAAAGAGGCGAAGCCTCAAAACATAATGACCTCATACAACAAGGTGAACGGTGTGTGGTGCCATTACCAATATGAGCTTTGCACGGCGATCCTGCGCGGTGAATGGGGCTATGAGGGCTGCGTCATGACGGATTGGTGGATGCAACCCGCCAAGAGCCCGGAATTCCCTGCCCTGCGGGACCAAGCTTATCGCGTGCGCGCGCAGGTGGATGTGTTTATGCCGGGCGGCGGCCGGGTCAGGCGGAAGAAGAGCGACGGCACGCTGCTAAAAGTCTATGGAAAGCCGGAGGGGATCACGCTGGGTGAATTGCAGCGCGGCGCCAAAAATGTGCTGCGCTTTGTGATGGCTTCCACGGCGATGGAGCGTGGGCACACGGATTGACCCTGTCTTATCTAAAAAGAGCCGCCGCAAAATGTATTTCATTTTGCGGCGGCTTTTCCTTTTATCATTCAACTGATGCTGCAACGGCGTAACTTGCAGTCGCTTTTTTCACTGACTTCAGAGAAGCTCAACTTCATATAGCGCCGCATTCCGGCCCGCGAGCCATACGCCGAGCGTTTCTTTCCCGCTGGCCTGTTTGCCACTCCACAGTTCCTTACTATGGAATACACCGTTTACCGGAATTTCCTGATACTGCGGCAAAACAGAAAAGTTGAACACGGCAAAATACAGCCTTCCATCCTGTTCCAGCCGGTATATGCTGGCGCTTTGCGGGCAGTGCTTTTCGATCACAGGTGTGAATGCCCGGCCAAATTTTGCCACCCGCAGGATATCCGCATTGGTCAGCAGGGTGAGAAAGCGCTCGTTTGCCTGGCCGGCATTTCCGGCAGGAGCGATAAAGTTGTCGCCTGTCAGGAAGCTGGTGCCTGCAATGGCGCCCAGCGTCAGGCGGCTGCGCGCCTCATTTTCACTGGCCTTTCCATCCTTGCCCCAGATGACGAGATGATCCGGATCGGGGTATGCATAGAGTTCCTGCTCCCAAAATCCATAGGTCAGGGCGTTGAGCGTGTATTTTGTATCCTTCATTGCATAAAAGGCGTCGCACGCGATGCGCCGCCCGTGGGCGTATTGATAAGGAAAGATTGGTGCAATCGAAAGGTTGATGAACATGCGCCCGCCGATGAGTTCGTTGAGGTAGGCCATGCCGTGGTTATAGGCCTGCATCCCTGTCTGCACAGCCGGATCGAAGTGCTGCCCCTCCAGCGCGCCATGGCCCATAAAGTCAAATTTGATGTAGGTGAACCCGGCCTCCAGAAAACGCCCGATCATCCACCTCATGCGCGCACGCACGGCCGGATGGGTAACGTCCAGCGGGAAACAGCCGTCAATATCGTTTCCATAGGGGGTTCCGTCCGCTTTTTTGAGGATCACGTCTTTGTATAACACGGGCGCATGAGTTCCCTCTACATAGGTGTTGCCCAGCGCATTGGCGCCGAGCCAGGAGACAAAGGGCGCCCAGTAGATCCCGGCCTCTTGCCCGTTTTTTCTGCAATGCGTAACAAAGGTTTTCAATTCATCATCCGTCAAATTATCCCAATAGGAGTCGAGGTTGACGAAAACCGTTTCTCCCTCCGTTTGCCAGGCGGGTTGGAGATAGTCGCTGATATAATCGGAGATTCCGATCGCCGTTTGAAGCGTCAAGTCTGTTTGGACGGAACCCCAGCTGTTCCACCCGATCGGGATGCTTTTTAAGCTGGTTTCCTTTTTAGGCGTTATTGCGGTGTTAGCCTGCGCGAAGGTATTCATGCCGGTTTTCCAATGGTCGAATATCCCGATGAAAAGCAAAGCGGAGGGCACCTCCCGGCCGCTGACCGTCCCGTGGGGGGATTGGTCGCGGGTGAGCGCTGTATTTGCACCGCTGTATGCGGTAAGCGATCGAATGTTTCCCCAGGAGCCTTCAAAGGATATTCCGGTTTTCCAAGTGTCGTGCGTGACAGAGCCGAGAATCAGGCCTGCGCCGTCATCCGGCTCAAAAAAGGCTGCGGCTTCATGGCTTTGGCCTTTTTGAAACAGGCTCTTGGTTTCAAAGGTCACCCATGCGTCATTATCAAACGGCACCTCCAAAAAACGCGACCAGCGTGGGGCGGCGGCCTGCACATTGCCCTTTTGTGAAATCGAGAGGGGGGAAATATAGTTGGTTTTTACCGTTCCTCCTTCCTCTGCGCATAAGGTGGCCTGGGTGAGCAGGTAATCCCGCCCCTCATAAAGCAGAAAATCCTGCCGCAGGTTGGGCAGAGCGGGGCCGGTGTGAAGCACAGTGATTTTAAGCCCGTTTCCAGCCGCATCGTGCAGGGGCGCTGTGTTGACCGAATGCGCTTCATAATCGCTGCTGGAAAGCAGGCTGTCCAGCATCACGGCAGCATAGGCTTTGCGGAAGATGGTGATTCCCTTGTGGGCGACCGTGTAGCTGCCGTCTCCCAGATCAAGCTGTACGGTCAAGTTCCCCACAGTGTAGGTGGATGCGCTTTGTGCGAGTGTGGGCAGAGAAATTGGCTGGATGACGGCGGAGACTGCCGCGCCGAGATTCATCAGCAAGGTCATCAGCAGGGCGATGCATTTTTGTACCATTGTGCCGCAAAATTGAAAAAACATGTTTTCCTCTCCTAAACTAAAAATATTCCGAATTCCACAAAGGAATAGTCGTCCGTCCAATCCGGGTTATCTTCGCCCCTCCAAACGGAGGAGCGGCGATAAAAGCTGCCGGGAGAAACGCTGTAGCTTTCCCCGTGTTTGAGATGATGCGGGCCAAGCAGATTGCGCAGGGAGCCAGTCAGCGTGATTTCAATTGTATTTTCCCCTTCCAGTAAGAACCGGCTGAGATCTATTTCATAGGGCTGCCAAAAGAGCTTGCCCGCTGGCTTTCCATTGACGCGAACGGCGAGCACGGTTGCGCCGCGTTTGGCAAAGCGCAGGCAACGGCCCACGCACTCCTCCTGGGTGAGGCGAAACGTGTTGCGCAGGGTGATTTGTCCGCTGAAGAACGGGAAGCCCTGTTTGGCGAGATCCCCGGCGTATACGATGGGGGAGGGCCGCACGAGCGAAAAATGGCCCTGATAGAGGCTATCCTCCCGCCGGCCGGGTTGAAAATCACCAGGGGTGTCCACTCGAAAATGCCCGAGCAGATAAACTGCCTCAATCTCTTCTTCATAGGTCAGTCGGTTTCGAATGGCTTCAAAGCCGCATTTTGCCGCCTGAAAATTCCGGTATACGGAATCGTATTGCTGAAAACAGGTTTCCATGCACAGCTCGTTTTCGCCTAGCTGAATCCATTTGGTGATATTCAATTTTTCAAATGCCGGATCGCGGTAGAAGCCGCGCGGCGTGAGGCGGGCAAGCTTGCCGTTGATGGTAAAACGGAAATTTTTCGGCGTTTCACACACCAGAAAAAATGGACCGTCGAGCGATTGGGAGATTTGGAAGCGGTAGGTAAGGCGCAGCTCCACAGGCTGCCCCAGCATGCAGGCACGTTCTGTAATTTCAATGGCTGGGATGTTTTTTTCCACATGCACCCCATTAAAAGAGCAGTCGCAGCGATCGAGCGTTATGGCGTTGAGATCGCTGCGGAGGATCTCCCAGGTTGGCGAAAGACATGGACGGATAGATGCAAGGGGCGCGGAGGCTGCTGCCTTTTTCCGCCTTGCCAATGATGGATGCAGCTTTTCAAATACGAAAAAGATTGCACTTCCATGTGGCTCAAGCATTATGGAAAAGCATAGTGTTCCCTCCTCCTGCACAGAGGGAACCGGACTTCTCTTTCCGGTAGAGGGGTCAAAACGGACCGCGGCAGCACCCTTCACACGGATAGTAAGCGGCGTGGCGTGCGCCTGTAGGTTTACAAAATAACACATGCGCACGCCTTCTCGGTCAAAATCACGAACGGTTGCAGCGATGCCCACGGCGGGGGAACCGTCCGGCCGCTTTAGAGAAAAAGGGCGGCAGCCGGAAGGAAGCGCTTGTGCAATTTGGTGTAGTGGAACGCGGAGAAAGCCTCCGGCAAGCCGCCGCAGATTTGCGCAGGAAACGCCGTCCGACAGGTAGGGGATGCCGACTGCGGCCTGAGCTTTGGGCTCTTCGGCTTCAGCACAGAGGATGGTCCCACCGTTTTGGGCGAACTGCGCGAGCAGCGCAGCCACACGGGCATCCAGCGAGAGGCATGGGGAGATGATAACCGCCCGGTAGCGCTGGGCGCCCACACAGAGGCGGTTGCCCTCTATGCTGGCATGCTGGCTGAGCATTTGATCGTCTCCTAAATGGAAGGGAATTTGCGCATGCTCCAGCGTTTGAACGGTGGAACGCAGGGCACTATTGAGCCTGTCGATTTCCGCCCTGCTTGTTTCACTGCCGTCATAAAGCGCCCAGGCAGATTGCTGGGGATGCAGCACAAGCACGCTGAAATGGACGTTCCCCAGCGTGAGAAGCATTCCGACTCTGCTGATGAAATCGTTAAAATGGCGGTATTCCTTCCACCATGGCTGCTGCACAAAAAGCGCAGCCGGAGCATCCCGCTTGCGAATACCCCCAAGGCTGTAAGGCGCCAGATGCTGGCATAAAAGCGTAACACCATGCACCATCTGGTATTCCGCGATCCGGCGCAGCTCCTCAAAGCTGACATTCCAGCCGCACATGGCAAAGGATTCGCTCAGGATCTGCCGCTTTCCAAGCTGGTGCGCAACGGAGGCGGCTTGTAAGACGGTCAGGCAATCGGAGACGCGGCGACCAGGCCAATCAATGCCGGGAATATCAAAACAGGCGTATTGTGGCATGCATGTGCCGTTTGCAGTGAGCTGGCCGGTCATTGTTTTCTCATAGGCCAGGTGGCCGGTTAGCTGCAATCCATTTTCATGACACCATCCGGCAACCTGTTTTGTATAGCGCTTTGCAAAGAGCTCGGTGATGAGCCGCCAGAAGCGGATGCGCGTTCTATAAGCCGTTTCACTGTGAAAAAAAAGATCCGGTAGCTTTTCCAGAAGAGATTCCTCATATTGCTTTTGATATTCCGCAGGCAGAGAAGGCGTCCAAGGATAGCCGCCGCTTGAAATCTGAGGCTCGTCTGTAAAGAATCCCGCCAAACTTTCTATATAACTGCCTAATCGCCTTTTATACTGCTGATGGACGCTGCGCAGAAAGGCCTCTGTCACTTTGGGCTCCAGAAAGTCCACATAATTCTCGTTCACTTCATAATAAAAGTAGTAAAGGCGGCCGTGTACCGGGATGCTCGCAATGGGCTTCACGCCCTGCTTCAGCGGCGTTATGGAACAGCGCAGGTATTTTTGCTGGTATTTCTCGCCCATTCCGCTCACCGAACCGGCTGCGTTGCCGCTTGGCTTGCCATATTCATCATAGCACCATATAGCCATCCCACGCCTTTGGCAGGCGGCCACCGCCATGCGTATATTTTCCATCCACTCATGGCCCATATAGCCGGTGCGGAGTCCTCCGCGCGCGTGTATCACAACGCCGCCGGTTCCGGCTTCGTCCATCTGCGCAATTTGCCGGGCTGTTTCTTCTTTATATAAGCGTGTGTTCCAGGCCCAAAGGGAGATTGGGCGGAATTGTTTGGGGGGATTTATCAGCAAGTCGTCTTTTTTGATATCCATAACGGTGCTCCTTGGTGCATACAGTTTTGTCTTTCTGAAAAATATCATACACGTTTTTGCAAAAAAACACAAGAAAAGCACGAAAAAAGCAGTCATATTGCAGTCATATTAAGCAAATTATACAATTTATTGCTTGAGCCGGTGTGATCAAACACATTGTTTCGTTTGCTTATTTGGTTTGGCCACCTTGGGAACAGGCGCCGCCTTTTTTCTTGACAAACGAATGGTCAGATGGGATAATAAATAGAAAATGACCGTAGTCCGCCGTGAAAGCGCGGATTGAGGAGGAAATCAAAGGATGGCAAAGGAACTGGCCAAACAGTACAGCCCGCAGGATGTGGAAAACCGCATCTATCAGTTCTGGTTAGACGGGCATTATTTCCATGCAAAGCTCGACCCGGAGAAGACGCCGTACACCATCGTGATCCCGCCGCCCAACATTACGGGGCAGCTTCACATGGGCCATGCGCTCGATGAAACGTTGCAGGATATCCTGATCCGTTTCCGCCGGATGCAGGGGTATGATACGCTGTGGCTGCCTGGCACGGATCATGCGTCCATCGCCACGGAGGCAAAGATTGTTGAGGCGATGAAAAAAGAGGGCCTAACCAAGGAGGATCTTGGCCGCGAGGGCTTTTTAAAGCGCGCGTGGGAGTGGAAGGCACAGTATGGCGGCAGGATTGTGGAGCAGCTTAAAAAGCTTGGCTCTTCCTGCGATTGGGAGCGTGAGCGCTTTACGCTGGATGAAGGCTGCTCAAAGGCTGTCCGCGAGGTGTTCGTCCGGCTGTATGAGAAGGGGCTGATCTATCGCGGCGAGCGTATTATCAACTGGTGCCCCCATTGCCAAACCTCGATCTCTGACGCGGAGGTGGAGTATGCCGAGAAGGATGGCTCCTTTTGGCATGTGCGCTACCCGTTTGCGGATGGCAGCGGCTATGTTGAGCTTGCAACCACCCGCCCGGAAACGATGCTCGGCGATACGGCTGTGGCCGTCCATCCGGATGATGAGCGCTATCAACACCTAGTGGGGAAAAAGCTGATCCTCCCCCTGGTGAATAAGGAAATCCCGTTGATCGCAGACGAATACGTTGAAATGGATTTCGGCACCGGCGTAGTGAAGATTACGCCAGCCCACGACCCGAACGATTTTGAGGTGGGCCTGCGCCATGGTCTCGAAGTCATCAATGTGATGACGGACGACGGCCATATGACAGAAGCGTGCGGCAAATATGCGGGCATGGACATTTACGAGTGCCGCAAAGAGATTGTAAAAGACCTGGAAGAAGGCGGATACCTCGTCAAGGTGGAGCCGATGAAGCACAATGTCGGCTCGTGCTACCGCTGCCACACAACGGTCGAGCCGCGCGTTTCGAAGCAGTGGTTTGTCAAAATGGAGCCGCTTGCAAAGCCCGCGATCGATATCGTGCGCGATGGCACTGTGAAATTTATTCCGGAGCGGATGAGCAAGGTTTATTTCAATTGGATGGATAACATCAAGGATTGGTGCATTTCCCGCCAGCTCTGGTGGGGCCATCGGATTCCTGCTTGGTATTGCCCGGATTGCGGCGAGCTGATTGTCAGCCGGGAGGAGCCAACCGCCTGCCCGAAGTGCGGCTCTCAAAAAATTGTGCAGGATCCGGATACGCTTGACACCTGGTTTTCCTCTGCGCTTTGGCCGTTTTCTACCCTCGGTTGGCCGGATGAAACGCCGGAGCTTAAGCACTATTATCCTACCAACACGCTGGTAACTGGCTACGACATCATTTTCTTCTGGGTGGCGCGCATGATTTTTTCCGCATGCGAATACACCGGGGAGAAACCGTTTGATACCGTGCTGATCCATGGCCTCGTGCGGGATGCGCAGGGGCGCAAGATGTCTAAATCCCTTGGCAACGGGATTGACCCGTTGGAAGTGATTGAGCAGTATGGCGCGGATGCGCTGCGCTTTGCTTTGGCCACAGGCAACAGCCCGGGCAACGATATGCGTTTTTCTGATGAAAAGGTTGAGGCAAGCCGCAACTTTGCCAATAAGATCTGGAACGCGGCACGGTTTATCCTCATGAATCTCGACGAGAATGAGCCGGCGCCGCATCTGCCGAAGGAACTGGCACTGGAGGATAAATGGATTCTGAGCCAGTTTAACGCCGTCGTCAAAGAGGTGACGGATAACCTTGAGAAATTCGAGCTCGGTATGGCGGTGCAGAAGCTATATGATTTCATTTGGGACGTGTTCTGCGACTGGTATATCGAGCTTGCCAAAATCCGCCTGCAGCAGGGCGGGGAAGCTGCGGAGCCGGCCAAGGCTGTGCTCGTCTATGTGATGAGCAATACGCTCAAGCTCCTGCATCCGTTCATGCCCTTCATCACGGAGGAGATTTGGCAGACCCTTCCGCATGAAGGCGAGGCAATCCTCGTTTCCCCGTGGCCGGTTTATAATCCTTCGCTTGCTTTCTCTGCGGAGGAGGCGCAGATGGAGCGTATTATGCGGGCAATTCGCGCAGTGCGCAATCGCCGCAGCGAAATGAATGTTCCGCCTTCCAAAAAGGCGCATGTCTATATTGAAACGGCGGATGAGGCTACCTTCCGCGGCGCGGCTGAGTTTTTCCAGCGGCTTGCCTATGCTTCTGAGGTGACGGTTGGTTCCACCTTCGAAATTCCCGGCGCTGTGTTGATTGTGGCGGATAGCGCACGGCTCTATATCCCGATGGGCGAGCTGGTGGATTTGGAGGCGGAAAAGGCGCGCCTGACAAAAGAGCTGGAGAATACACAAAAGCAGCTTGCGGGCGTGCAGGCAAAGCTTCATAATGAACAGTTCACATCGAAAGCCCCGGCGCATATCGTGCAGAATCAGCGCGATGCAGCGGCTAAGCTGGAAGAAAAAATACAGATGCTGGAGCAAAGCCTTGCGGAAATGGCAGGCTAAGCTCGATACGTGCTGTAAATTTGAGAAATTTTAATTCTATTACAAAAATTCCCGCAATGAATTTTCATTACGGGAATTTTTTCTTCCTTGCTACATATTTTATTTTTGCACCTGCTGGTGTTTCGGAATGTAAGCTTCCCGTTCCCATATAAAATTCGGATTGATCCATTTTTTTACGGCGCTTTTTTCCTGGCATTTCCCATGCAGCGCTTCACATACTATAGTCGGCAGGGAGGAAGCAGGGTCTGCTTGAAAAACAGCAGCATGCGAAAGCAATGTGTTTCTGATCCCTGTTAGGACGCTCCCCAGGAGCGTCCGGTCTTTTTTTATCGAATGGGGAATGTAACCTCAAATGCATTTTTGCCGCATGAAAATAAATTTTGAACTGAATTTGAGGGCAGGATACACGCTAATGGGGCCGAATATCCGCCCGAAACCACGCCTTTTTACAATTTTTGTGAAGAGGCGTTTTATAACAGCTCCGCTTTATCCGATAGGGATTGGTTGACAAGTAAATCCGCTTGCTCTGGGTGTGCGTCAAACCATTTTTGTGCAAAGGAGCAAACGGGCACGGCTTTCCTGCCCGATCGCCGGAGTTCTTCGATTGTCATTTTCATAAGCGTCGCCGCCACGCCCTGGCCGCGCAGCGATGGATCTACAAACGTATGGTCAATCGAAACCGTATTTTCGTCCAATGCGGGGAAATCCACTTCGGCAAGCCGTTCCCCGGCCTCATTTTGGGCATAAATTTTATGATTCTCTATAATGAATTGCATTGCAGCCACTCCTTAACCAATTTTATGCTGCCCGGTTTTCGTATGTCGCTCCACCATCGATAGAATTTCTTCAATCTCTGGATACCAAAATAGTTTGCCCGTTTCCAACAAGAAACGAAACGTACGGGGAGACACCCATTTTGCTTGTGCCACTTCCGCTGCCTGTAACTGTAGGCGTTCGCTGGGCGTATCATCCTGCACCAAATAAATATCCCACAATAGTTCTCCGCGTGGGATCCTTTTTAAAAATTGAATTTGAGAGGGGGTAACGCATAGGCCAAGCTCTTCCCTGATCTCCCGGATACAGCCTTGCTGTGTGCTTTCTCCGGCAATCATCCGCCCGGTTGTTAATCCCCAGGCACCCGGCAAGATCTCACATTCTACGCTGCGCTGCTGGATCAGAATTTCGCCCCGGCTATTTTTAATCCATGCTTCCATCGCCGGGTGATATTCACCGGGCCCGAAAAAGGCGCCTTTGGGCCGGATTTGGCCGGTTCGGTCGCCGCAGGCATTACATACTTCCCAGTATTCCATGGATTCCTCCTTTTTGCGCGTCTGTATTTGTTGCGCTCTTTTTATAGTACAATCTGTATTTTGATGCTTGCATATTCGTTTTGTTACAGGTATAATAGCAGTATTATAAAAATCACGGAGGTAGCAATTGAATGACAGCATTCCATTTATTAACTTCAGGCAACAGTACGGCATCCTCATCTCCCTTTACCATGATCCTTTTAATGGTTGCCATGTTCGCAATTATGTATTTCGTCATGATTCGCCCGCAGAAGAAGCAGCAGAAAAAAGAGCAGGAGATGCGCGATAGCCTTCAGGTTGGCGATGAAATCACAACAATCGGCGGGATTATGGGCCGTGTTGTTACGGTCAAAGAGGATTCCCTGATTATTGAAACCGGCGCAGACCGCAATAAGATGCGTATCGCGCGCTGGGCCGTGCAGACCAATAACACCGCGAATGAGAAGCTTGCCGCTGAGCGCGAGGCCGCACAGGCTAAGGCGCAGGAGGAGCGTGCAAAGCGTTCCGCCGAGGAAGGCGGCAAAAAACGCCGCGGCAGAAAGAAAGATCTGGACGAGGTTTCTACCGCAAAAGCGGAAGAGACTGCACAGGCGAAGAAAGACGAAGAATAAATTCGGCATATCCTTGAATTTCCCCTCATATTCTTTATCAGAGAATGTGAGGGGGATTTTTTATGAGCAAAGGGAAAAAGAAAAATGCATCTGAGCAAAACGAAGCGCGCGCGCTGATCCTGCGCATTTTGGTGGGCTTTGTAGCAGGCATGATTGTTATGCTCTTAATGATGGCAATTTTTTCTTCTATTATCGTAAAATCTGACCTTACGGGAGCGGTCGTTTATATTTTGGGCCTGTTAGCATGCTGCTTTGCCACTTTTTTATCCGGCTTTGTTGTAACGAGGCCGTTTCATAAAAAGGGTCTTCCCTTCGGCATTCTGGCCGCGCTTCCGCTGACAGCAGTTGCCTGCATCATGGCGTTGGCGGCAAATCATGGTTCGGTCGGCGCCCATTTTTACATCATGGCCGCCGTCATGCTGCTGTGCGGCGCGCTGGGAGGAATTTTTGCGGCAAACCTGCGTAAATTTAAATAGCGACGTTTCTGATAGCGCTATTCCGCATATTCGCGTACGCGAAGGGGAAGGCCGGCTTCCCGCGCTATCCCTTGGCATGCTTTCAGCTCTTGTTCTGAGATGCAGTCTACCACGGAGAGAATGGCCTCCGGCAGCAGGTGTTTGCATTCCTTAGCAAAGGTTAACATTGCATCAAAGGCGGCTTCCCCAAATCTTGGGCGGCACAATCGGTTATAAGAGGCGGCGTCCGGCGCGTTTAAGCTGATCGAAACAGAATCCACCAGGCCCTTAAGCAAGCGCACTGTGGGAAAGCCATGTATGAGGTCGCTCAAACCATTGGTATTGACCCGGATCACACTGTCCGGGTCTTTTTCTTTGAGGTATTTACACACCGCAATCAGCAAGTCTATACGCTCCAGCGGTTCGCCGTATCCGCAGAATACGACCGCTTGATAACGGGAGAGCTCCTTCTGCTCAAACGCTTGGATCACCTCGTCAAAATCTGGCTCATGCTCCAGCCAGAGATTCGCCCCGGAGCCTACACCATCTGATTTTTGGCGGATGCAGAAGGTGCAGCGGCAGGGACACCGGTTGGTGATATTTACATACAGGTTTGCTCCCAGTTCATATAGGATTGTCAAAGAAAACCCTCCCTTTGCTTTCGCGTATCCTATAAGTCTTTTATTATAGCAGGTAATGCTGTGTATCTCAACCAATGTGTGGATTTTTGGTGTTTGTTTAGGCTTTATTTATCCAGTTTATATATTTTTAATACGTTTCCAGGATTAATGTTGTGCAGAATATTGACCTTCTCCCTAAAATCAGATATGATGGTAATGGAATTCGTTGAATTCAAAATCAACAAAAGAAGGGTAGAGGGCAAATGACAAATGTGAAAAAGATACTCGCCATCCTTTTGGCACTATGTATCGTATGCGGTGGTACATCTGTATTGGCGGCCGGTCAAACGGTAACCTATACCTCCCCGACCAGCAGATATCAAGCGCAGAAATTCTCTCATCCAGATGCCGGTGTGGGGGAAATTGACGGGATCATTGAATATGACAGCGGAGAAAACGACCGCGGGCAGAATTATTCCTGGTCGGCGCAGGGGTATGGGGATTATATGTATGTGGGCACCTGCTATGCGGCCATCTACGCAACGATCAATATTATGGCCAAGCAGAGCGGCGTTGATGTGGAAGTGTTTAAAGCGGGCCTCAATGCGCTTTACAATGGTACGCTTTATATGGGGGATTTAGAAAACAATCCGAGCGACGCACGGCGCAGTATTCTGGTGCGCGTCAATGTGCGCACAGGCGAGGTAAAGCTCGTGGCAGAACCCAAAAATATGGGCGGTTATCGTGCATCGATCACCTATAACGGCAAGCTCTATTTCGTGGCGGCGGATGCAAGCCCCTATCTTCTGGAGATTGATCCGGAAAATAACGATGCAACGCAGGTTGTATATACCTGTGCGCGCCCAAGCGATCCGTTCATTTCGGTTGGCATCCGTGGGCTGGCTGTGGTAAACGGTATGCTGATTGCAAGCATGATCGGCGATAATGGAACCTATATTGTGGCCTCTGAAAATCCGTCCGCAGGGCAAGCGTCCTTTGAAACGATCGGCACGCAGGAGGATTTGCTGGACTACCCGGCTTATATGTATAACGACAGCATTTTCGGCGGCGCGATTTGGGATATGATCGGCTTCCAGGATAAACTGTATTTCACGGTTGTCACCGGAAAAGCGGGCAATAAACAGGCGTTTGCCATGTTCTGCGGGGAACAAGATGAGGCGACGGGCGAATGGTCTTACCGCCTGATCATTGGCGATGAAGCGGACGGGGCCCGTTATCCCTTTGGCCTGGGAGCCGACCGATCCGGTGCGGCTAACCTGATCGTGCATGACGGCTATCTCTACATCGGTGGTTATAATGATCCAATGATCGCGCTGCCCGGCGTGCTTCAGATGGATTTTGAGGAGCTTTATAAAGATTTGGATTCTCCCGTCTGCCTATGGCGGATGGATGCAAACGAAAACATCGATCTGGTGGCAGGCGAAGCAAACCAGCTGTTCCCGGAGGTGAAAGGGAATTTGGGCGCCGGCCTCGGCAGCAACCTCAATCAGTATGTCTGGCGGATGGAGAGCTATAACGGTAAGCTGTATGTCGGCACCTTTGATATTGGCAGCCTTGCATATCCGCTCATGCAGGTGACCAACGGCGATATTCTGAAACGTTCGCCGGAGGAGTGGAAAACGCAGTTTGAATATATCATAAAGCTATTGGAACTGCTAAAAAGCAGCGGTTCCTTGGCGGCCCGGAGCGCAACCGGCATTTCCTCCATGTCCGCCACGCTCACCAGTATGACAAGCCTGCTCAATCAGGGCGGCATAGAGGATCTCGCATCCACCGAGGCGTTTTATTCCCTGCTGAAAAAGGTCGTATCACTCTATGAAAACCTGAGGAAATATCTACCCGATTCCATTACGGAAAAGCTCGATGGCATTTTCAACCAGGATACGGTGGATAATTTCTATTACTTTATCGGCGTATGCAAGTATCTCAGCAAAGGAGAACGTGGCTTTGACCTTTTGGTTTCCGGTGATGGAATCAATTTTGACGCAATCACGCGCAACGGTTTTGGCGATCCATACAATCACGGCTGCCGCGTATTTGCGATTACGGATGCCGGGCTGTGCCTTGGCACGGCAAACCTCTTCTATGGGACGCAGCTTTGGCGGCTGGAGGATTTAGCAGAGGATTCGCAGAACCCTGCCGGAGATGAAACGGAGCAGGCGCCGTCACAGCCGGAGGCCGCCAACCCGAATGCGCCTGATTCGTCTGACCAAACACAGGCTGATACAGAGCAAGCGGATGCTACGCAGAAGCCAGATTTAGCCGGCCAGCAGGATGAAACGGAGCAGGGGACCCAGCCGGAACAGAATGAGGGGACGGGCGCTTCTGCCGATGAGCCGGATATCCCTGCCACGAGCGAGAGCACGGCGGGCATTGCCCTTGCCTTAACGGCGGTTATGGCCGGAGGGGTGCTTGTGCTTTTGCACCGCAGGAAAGCGAAATAATGAAATGATAAAAAAACGAACTCAATAAAAAACGCGCTGCAAACCGGATTTGTCAACGGTTTGCAGCGCGTTTTTGTTGTGATTGTTTTAGCCGCCCTTTTGGCAGTGGGCGCCATCAGCTTGCGGCTGTTTTTTCAGTCAAGATTTTTCCCCTGCTTTTTCTGATACTGCTTTGGCGTTGTGCCGTAAATTGCCTTAAAGGTGCGGATGAATTGCGTGGTATCCCGATACCCCACACTTTCACAAATATCGTCAATTTTCATATTGGTGCGAAGCAGCAGGTCGCGGGCATGCTGCATACGGATTTGCCTGAGCATGTCCGAAAAGGATTGCCCAGTCTGTTGTTTGATCAACGAGCTCAGATAGGGCTCGCTGAGGTAAAAGTGCTCGGCGGTTTGTTTCAGTGAAGTGGTAGCGTAATTTAAATGAATGTAGGATTTAATTTCCACCATTCGCTGATTTAGCCCTGTGTTGGCGGATGAAATTTTAACGCTTTCCTCGTAATTCTGAATCAGATAGGAAAAAAAGGTGGTAATCAGCCCGTCGATCACATGGTTTGCGTAGGGTTTGTTTTCCTCTTGCTGTGCGTACATATAAAGTAGTAGCTCCAGCAGGAAGGCGTCATCCCCGCAGTGAAAGGTTAAGGAGTTTTGATAATTTTGGGAGTAAAGTGTTTGGGCAAAGTAGTCGGACAAGACCGTTTTATTTTGCAGGAGATTGATAAACACGCGGTCGAAGGTGCTTTTACGGATTTTGATGTTAACCGAGCGGCTCTTTGGCAGGGAAAAAACAAAATGTTCGATGTGGGGCGGAATGATAACAATATCACCGGTTTGCATTTCAATTGTCTGTGTTTCGATCCGGTGCCCGCATTTGCCACGCAGAGTGTAAACAATTTCAAAAAAATCGTGCTGATGGGGGGGAATATCCAAATATTGCGGCACATAGTTGAGCTCTACATTGCAATTCTTCGCAATATGGTTCTGCTCGTGGAGCAAGTCGGCTCCGGTTCGGTTGATGTAAGCCTCCATCTCAGCCCGGGAATGGACGGCCTCCTCCGATTCCAAATAGCTAAAATCAAAATCCTTCGCACCGGAAGGCGCGTGGAGCTTGATGCGGTTCATATCAAAAAAGTCCAAATTTTTACCAGTTTGCCGATAATAAGCATACCCGATCTCTTCATCCGCATCCAGTTTGGAAAGCATCTGGTAAATGCGCTTTAAATCCATATGGAATCCTCCCGGCAATCGTTTTGATTATGATAGCATAATGGGCGGCATAGCCGCAGGGCAGCCCGAATCAATGGTTCAATGTTTTCCGAAACACTAAAAATTTTCGCTTTCGTGTGTTACGTGAGGTTATTATAGCATATGTTGTGTCTGTTTGTGAAGAAATACCGATATTTTTTCATAAATCAGGGTATTGTTTAGATTCTCTATTTCGAATATAGTAGGAATTAATAAAAACGAACCATAAGAAAGCGCTTTCTTGTGAAAATCTGAATGGAGGAAATATGATGAAATTGTTTACAAAAATTTTGGCGGGATGCTGCGCGCTGGCGATGGTATTCTCTCTTGCCGCATGCAAGGATACGCCGGCCGATGAGCCTGATAGCACAGGCGATGCTGCGGTGAATCTCTCCGAGGCTACTCCGGGCGAAACCGTTGCACAGGCTGACGATATGTCTGAAACGGCGCCGGAGGAGGACTCCGCGCAAACGCCTGCCGACACGGAGGAGGCGCAGAGCCAAAATGGCCAGACGCCTCCCTCCACTGAAAAGAATACGGCCGCTTCACCGAATTCTGGGAAGGATCTGAGCAAAACGGAGGTGCTGGCTCTTTACCAAGCAGGCACGAAAAAGAGCAGCCTCAAACGCACGAAATACAACCGCCAGCTGACCTATGGCAAGCTCTGGTCGCCGGGTAATTTTGACAATGCACAGTTTGACTTGGTGGAAGACAAAGAAAAGGCCGCCCCGATTTTCAACGGCACAGATACGGCCTCAAAAGCAGTCACACTGCCTACCCTACAGGAGAGTTTGGTGGAATCTGCGACCTGCAAGGAAGCCGGCGGCAAGCGTGTGCTGACGATCCGCCTGAAAGCGAAATCCGGCGATCAGGGCATCGCCGATGGAGCGGGCGGATACCTCGACCTCGTCAATTTCGAGCAGGTTGGCAGCATGGCGAAAGCCTATGGAAAGGCGATGTTCCCACTGGCAAATATCAAAACGAAGTCGATTCAAACCACGCTGAGTGCCGGCACATACACCGTGACGCTTGCCACAGACGGCAAAATTGAAAAAGCCTCTCTTACTTATCAGCAAACGGTAAAGGGCGATATGAAGCTGAGTATCCCATCCTATGAAATTAAATGTGACGTCCGCTTCCAGATGACGATGGATTATACTGCCTAAGGAGCGCTTTTGAATGGGCATTTTAGAATACGGCGCGAAATTCTGTGCCAAAAAGCTCGATGAGATGGACCGCACGCAGCGCTACCCGATCGCGGTTCCGTCTCCGGAGATCGTATTACATACCGACCTTCCCTATTGTTCAGGCGGAGATCCGGCACACCGGCTGGATCTCTGCTATCCCGCAAAGGGCGGAGATTTTCCGCTGGTAATCGATATCCACGGGGGCGGCCTGATCTATGGGACGAAGGCGCTCAACCGCGATTTTACGCTTCACTTGGCAGAGCAGGGCTTTGCGGTGGCCAGCCTTGATTACCGGCTGGTGCCGCAAACTCGTTTCGATGGACAAATTCGGGATCTATTTGCTGGCTTTCGTTGGCTGAGTGAGCACCTGAATGATCATCCGATCCAGAAAGACGCTGTTTTTTTGACGGGGGATTCTGCAGGCGCGCTTCTGGCAGTCTATGCCGCGCTGATCGAGCAAAGCTCCCGGCTGCAACGTCAGTTTCAGGTGGAGCCGTCTGGCCTTCCGCTGCTTGGCCTTGGCCTGAGTTTTGGCATGTATTTTACCCGGCATAGGGATTTTGCAGGGAAGCTCCAGCCCTTGTTTTTTGGAAAAGACTACCGCAGCCGTGACTTTTATCCGTCTATGGAGCCAGAGCGGCTCCCTGAGCTGGAAATTTTGCCGCCCTGCTATCTGGTCACCAGCGATGATTGCGCATTAAAACCGCACAGCACCGCTTTTGAGCAATTGCTGAGGCAACACGGTGTGCAGCACACGTTTTGCTGTTGGCCCAAAAATGCGGAAAAAGAGCTTCCACATATTTTTAATGTTGCCCATCCGGATTGGCCGGAGAGCCGGGAGACCATGCAGGCAATGGCCAACTTTTTCCGGGTATTGTGTTCCCAAAGCATCCTAGTTTAAAATGTAAGTCGCATGGAGGTCTTTATGAAATCTTTTACGCTAAATGAAAGGGCTGATACCAGGCCCAACGACCGCTATTGGCAGTTCTGTGTCGGGAGCTGTCACGCTGCACTGGCGCTGCGAGCAGATTATCAGCGGCAGCTCAAACGGGCGCATGACGAATTGGGATTCCAACGGGTACGCTTCCACGGCATTTTTGATGACGATATGCAGGTTGTCACCTCTTTCCACGATTATCTACCTTTGCCGGGCAGTAAAAAAGTAAAAACGCGGTCGTTCTATCAGGTTGCTGTCGTTTATGACGCGCTGCTGGAGATTGGGATTAAGCCCTTTGTGGAGCTCGGTTTCATGCCCTCTGTGATGGGGCGGGGGAAACGGACGGTATTTCACTATAAAGGAAACGTCACGCCGCCCAAGGAATACGAGGCTTGGCGGCGGCTGATCCAGGATTTTATCCGGTTTTTGATTGGCCGTTATGGAAAATCGGAAATTGAGAGTTGGTTTTTCGAGGTCTGGAATGAGCCGGATTTACGCGGTTTTTTTTGGACAGGTTCGCAGGCGGAATATTTTCTTCTCTATAAAACTACCGTCAACGCCATTAAGGATATTGACCCCAATATCCGCGTGGGCGGCCCCGCCACCTCGCAGAACCGCTGGCTGCCCGAAATGCGCGCCTATTGTGAGAAGGAGCGGCTGCCGCTTGATTTTCTCTCCACTCACCACTATCCTGGCGATGATATCGGTTTGCCGATTTTAACGAGTGAGAATATCAGCCGCATGCTGTTCGCAGCAAAGCGAAACCCGGGCGATAATATTTCGCAGGTGATCCGTAAAATGATGTATCGCCCGCAGCTGCTGCCTCTTATTCAAAAGGACTCCATGCTCCGGCAGGCACAGCAGGCGCGGCAGGAGGCGGGGGATATCCCTCTGCTTTATACGGAGTGGAATGTGAACCCCACCTGCACTGCGCCTCTGCATGATACCACGCAATCTTCCTCCTATATCGTCAAGCATGTGATGGATTGCCAATATCTCATGGAGGGCTGCTCCTTCTGGTGCTTTTCCGATATTTTTGAGGAAAGCACCTTTCTGCCGCAGCCGTTTACTGGCTCCTTTGGCTTGATGAATATTTATGGAATCCCGAAGCCGAGCTATTGGGCGTTTTACCTGCTCAAGTTGTTGGGGGATAAGCGCTATATCCTGCCCACGACACATGAGGATGTCGAGTTCGCCGCTTTCCGCTCCGAGGATGAAATCCAGCTGCTTGTTTACCATCAATCCTATGTGATGCAGGAAGGGGCAACCGAGCCGGTTCAAATTACGCTTCAAACCGGCCGCGAGGTGCAATCGGTCCGCCGCTGGCGCATCGACCGCACGCACGGCAATCCGCTGCCCCTGTGGCAGGAGATGGGCTCCCCTGATCTGCTCACGCCGGAGCAGGCGGCTGAAATAGAGGAAAAAAGCCGGCTGAAGCCGGAAGAAATTCCATTTCGTTTGTCAAGCTCTGGCGTCATTCTGGAAACAGCTATTGCGGATAATGACGTGCAGCTGATCACTGTTTCTCTGAGTAAGGGAGGGAGCCTGGCGTGATTCATTCAATTTTGCCAAAACCGCGTGAGATACAGGTAGAAGAGGGCTTCTATCAGGGCGATCCGGAGCGGACGGAACAAATATGCGACGATTCCCTAGAGACAGAGGGCTATCGCCTGAAAATCGGCGCGCAGGCCATTGAGATGCGCGCCAAAACGCAGGCCGGTTTTTACTATGCGGAGCAAACGCTCCGGCAGCTTCAGCGGCAGAATGGCGGAAAGCTTCCGCTGTGCGAAATCGTGGACGCTCCTGTGTTTGCGCATCGCGGCTTCATGCTTGACTGCGTGCGTCACTTTTTCCCGGTCACCGATTTGAAGCGACTCATCGAGGCCGCCGCACGCATGAAGCTCAACCGCTTCCACTGGCATCTGACGGATGATCAGGGCTGGCGCATCGAGATCAGCGCATTCCCAAAGCTCACGGAGCTTGCCTCCATGCGCCCCTTTTCCAATTTTGGCCGTTCAATGGAGTACGGCCCGCACGGTGGCTACTATACCAAAAGCGATATCCGTGAGATCGTCGCCTTCTGCGCGGAGCGGCACATCACAGTCATTCCGGAAATTGAGATGCCGGGCCATGCATCGGCCTTGCTTTCCGCCTACCCGGAATATTCCTGCGACGGGAAGCCGGTTGCGGTGAAAACACGCGGCGGGGTTTATGCGGATACGCTCTGCGCCGGAAAAGAGGAAACCTACGCGGCGCTGGAGGCAATCCTCATGGAAGTGATGGAACTGTTTCCAGGCAAGCAGATCCATTTGGGCGGAGACGAAGCGCCCAAGGATCACTGGAAGGCCTGCCCGCTTTGTCAGCGGAAAATGCGGCAGGAGGGCCTCAAAAGCGAGGTTGAGCTGCAATGCTGGTTCACAGACCGTATGGCGGCTTTCCTTAAATCCCATGGACGCGAGGCGGTCGTATGGAACGACGCACTCAAGGGGGGCGGCCGCCTCAGCCCGGAGATCACGCTGCAATACTGGGTCGGCGGGGACGACGCCTCCACCGTCGCGCACGCAAATGCGGGCGGGGCGGTCATCCAGTCGCCAAACCTTTCTTACTATCTTGACATGTGCTATGGCGTCATTCCGCTGGATCGGGCGTATGCCTATGTGCCCTATTTTCCGGAACAAAATCGTAAGGAGAGTACGATCGGCGTTGAAACCCCAATCTGGACAGAATATATGCCGGATATGAAAAAGGTTGGCTATATGGCCTTTCCGCGCATGGCCGCAGTGGCCGAAACAGGCTGGTGCGGCACAGAGGGGAAGGACGCGCAATCGTTCCGGTGCCGCGTGAAGAGCTTCCTGCCGTTAGTCAGCGAGCTTGGGATTGAGCCAGCGCCGGAAGCAGTTTGGAACATGAAAAAGAGCGCCAGAATCCGGGATGCTCTGAATTACTGGTATCACGCATTAACCTGGGCGGATCTTATGGATTTCGTAAGCCGTCTCCGTCAAGAAAAGAAAGAGAGAGATGCGCAATGAAAATAGCGAAAGAAAAAGAAACAGTATCGCCCCTAGCCGAACATCATCAGGCAACGGCGAGGGAAAAAATTTCGTATAGTATCTATTTTTTGGGGCAGGGGCTGGTGTATACCATCGTTTCCCAATGCCTGATGTATTATTACACGGATTCTGTTTTGATGGCTCCGGCGGTGGTGTCCATTATTCTGGCGATTGGCAAGGTTTGGGATGCGGTGAATGATACGCTGTTCGGCCTCATCGTGGATGCGGTGAAATTCAAATCGGGACACAAATTTTTACCCTGGCTTCGCCTCTCCACCATTTTGATCCCATTGAGCACGATCGCGCTGTTTTGCCTCAATGCTGGCATGAGCCCAACGATCAAAATTGTGCTGGCTGTGGTGACCTACCTGCTGTGGGATACCTGCTATACGCTCTGCGACGCGCCGATTTTCGCTCTGCCGACCGCTATGACCTCTAGCGTAAAGGAGCGCTCCGGCTTTATGACCGTGGGCACGGTGGGCGGCTCGCTTGCAGCTGCGCTGGCCACTGTGTTTTTGGTTCCGTATGCGGAAAATAACGGCTACCTCAAGGCCGCGATCATCGTTGCGGTGGTTTCTTTCCTGGCTATGTCGCTGATCAGCCTTTTTGGAAAAGAGCGGTATAAAGTGAAGGAGGAGGTGCTGGAAAAACCGGCCTCCCTGAGGGACACCTGGGAGTATCTGATCCATAACAAATATCTGCTCTATTTCTATGCTTATCGCATGATCTCAGGCAGCATTGCGGTTTCGATGCTCATTTATGTTGCAAAATATTGCCTTGGCGATGTGAAATATATGTCGATGGTCGTTGCCATTTCAGTCATTCCAATCTGCATTTTGTTCCTGTTCTCCGGCAAGATTTTCAAGCGGTTTGATAAGATCGTCGTCTATCGCTTCTGCATGATCGCAACGATTCTGATGAATGCGATCACTCTGTTCGTCGGCTACCAAAACCGTACTTTGGCCATCGCCTGCCTGGTCGTGATTGCGGTGCTGGCGATTCTGCCCTCGATTTTAATGGGTGCGATCCCGCAAGACTGCGTGGAATACGGCACTTACAAAACAGAAACCCGCAAAGAGGGCATCACGTTTGCCCTCCAGACATTCGCCAACAAGCTGACGGCGGCTGTTGCGACGATTATCACCGGCGGTGTGCTCACCTTTGTGGGGTATGATGTGGCTGCGGAAAAAGCTGCTACGGAGGCGCACAAGGTAGTGGAAATTGCCGTTTCCCAAGCGACGGTCAGCGGGATGTGGAAGGCGAGCTTTATCGTCCCGATCATCGGCCAGCTGCTTGCGATCGGCTTCCTGTTTGCTTATAATTTAAGGGATAAAGACGTGCAGATTATGTCCGACTGCAATGCGGGCAAGATCACAAAAGCAGAGGCCGAGGCCCTGCTTTCCAGAAAATATTGATAGGAGGGAGAATCCCATGACGATCCCGGAAATCATCAGCCAAATGACGCTGGAAGAAAAGGCGGCGCTTCTCACGGGGGAAGATTCCTGGCATATTCGCAACTGCCCGCGTTTGGGGATGGAGCGCACGATGGTCAGCGACGGCCCGCACGGGCTGCGCAAGGAACGTGAAGATGCAAACGGCGGTTTATTCAAAGATAGTATTGATGCTGTCTGCTTCCCCTCCGCCGTGGGCATGGCGAGCTCCTTTCACCCAGATGCGCTTGCGAAGCTCGGCGAAACGCTAGGCGAGGAGTGCCAGGCGGAGGACGTTTCCATCCTGCTTGGCCCCGGTGTGAATATGAAACGCTCTCCTCTGTGCGGGCGAAATTTTGAATATTTTTCGGAGGATCCTTATCTCACGGGCAAGCTCGCCGCAAGCTATGTGCGCGGCGTGCAGAGCAAAGGCGTCGGCACCAGCGTCAAGCATTTCGCGGCGAACAATCAGGAGTATCGTCGCATGTCGATTTCTGCGGTGGTAGACGAACGCGCACTGCGTGAAATCTATTTGGCAGCTTTTGAAATGGTTGTCAAGGAGGCGAAGCCGTGGACGCTCATGTGCTCTTACAACCGGATTAACGGCGTATATTCCTCGGAGAACGAGTGGCTTCTGAACCGCGTTCTGCGCAAGGAATGGGGCTTCGAGGGCTTTGTGATGACCGATTGGGGCGCATCCAATTACCGTGTGCTCGGCGTTGGCAGCGGTTGCGACCTGGAGATGCCGTCCAGCGGGGAGCGAAACACGCAGCGGATTATCCGGGCTGTGCGCAGCGGCAAGCTGCATGAGTCCCGTTTGGACCTCTGCGTCCGACGGATTCTGGAAGCCTCTCAGCGGTATCTGGACGGGAAGCGGTCGGCCATCTTTGACCGTGAGCAGGATCATGAAATTGCCCGGGAGCTTGCCCGGGAAGCAATGGTGCTGCTAAAAAATGAAAACAATGTGCTTCCGCTTAAGGAAGGCGCGAAAGTCGCCTTCCTTGGCGAATTTGCAAAGCAGCCGCGCTATCAGGGCGGCGGTAGCTCCCATATCCATGCGCATCGCGTTACTTCCGCGTGGGAGGCGGCACAGGGGAAGGCGCAGCTCACCTTCGCGCCCGGATACCTTCTTGATAACGAAGAAGTGGATACCGCGCTGCTGCGTCAGGCGGCTCAAACAGCAAAGGATGCGGATGTTGCTGTCGTTTTTATCGGCCTGACCGACCGCATGGAATCTGAGGGCTATGATCGCAAGCATCTCAACTTACCAAACTCGCATAATGAGTTGGTAAAAGCAGTTGCAAAGGTGCAAAAAAACACCGTTGTTGTGCTGCACAATGGTTCTCCCGTTTTAATGCCGTGGCTGGGGGACGTGCAAGGCGTTTTGGAAGCCTATCTGGGCGGAGAAGCGGCGGGGGAGGCGGTTGCTGATTTGCTGTTTGGCGAGGCAAATCCTAGCGGCAAACTCCCAGAAACCTTCCCACTCTCTTTGGAGGATACCCCGTGTGCCGCTTATTTCCCCGGAAATCAGCTTACCGTAGAGTATCGGGAGAGTATTTATATCGGCTACCGCTATTATGATAAGGCGGACAAAGACGTTCTTTTCCCCTTCGGCTTTGGGCTCTCCTACACACAGTTTGCCTATTCCGGCCTAAAACTTAGCCGGAAGAAGCTGGGCGAGGGAGATACGCTGGTTGTTTCCTTCCGAGTGAAAAATACGGGCGCTGTTGCAGGGGCGGAGGCGGCGCAGCTCTATGTTGCCGCCCCTGTGGAGCACGGCTTCCGCGCACCACAGGAGCTCAAAGGGTTTCAAAAGGTCTTTCTGGAGCCGGGTGATGAGCAAGAGATCACGATCACGCTCGATGAGCGCGCCTTTTCCTATTATAATGTGCAGAAGAGGGCATGGGAGCCGGCCTCCGGCACATATGAAATTCGTATTGGGGCCTCCAGCCGCGATATCCGCCTGAAACAGCGCGTGGAGGTTTCCGGCGATGCGTTTCCGAATTTTGAGCAGTATCCCTCCTATATTTCCGGCATGGTGCAAAAGGTGCCGGACGGAGAGTTTGAGGCGCTTCTCGGCCAGCCGATGCCAAAGGCACAGATGGAGCCGGGCGAGCGCTTCACGATCAACAACTGTCTGGAGGATGCGAAGGACACCAAATGGGGGAAGCGTTTTATGGGCCTGCTAGCCAAAATAGCAGGCGAGCGATATGGAGACTTTTTGGAAGCTGTTTATACGGCGCCGATCCGAACGATTGTCACAAGCTTCCATGTGTTGACGGAGCAGGAGGCCTTTGCGATCGTGGCGCTGCTCAATGAGGAACATGTGCTTTCTTCCCTTGCAGTCTTAATAAAAAAAGTTGCGCAGATGAAAAAGAAAAAGTAAGCCCCCAAAAGGGAGCATGCCGAATGATCTTGGCAGGCTCCCTTTCTGGTTTGACAGCACGAATTTCCGGAAGATAAAGTAAAAAATATTTGATTTACCCCTTGATTTTTTTTCGTTGGTCCGATATAATAACAAAGCACCGGAAATGACCGACCGGTGCTTCCTTATGGAGAGTTGTCCGAGTTGGTCGAAGGAGCACGACTGGAAATCGTGTAATGAGTCAACGCTCATTCGAGGGTTCGAATCCCTTGCTCTCCGCCATAATATTTTTGTGGACAAACCCTTGATTATCAAGGGTTTGTCCACTTTTTTACGGTATTTTACATATGCAGCCCTTTACTCGATTATGTTGACGGTAGCTACACGATTTTTTGGAGTTTTTACAGGAATCGTATGGGTCAAATTGCTTCAATAGTCATGATTTTATCTTTGCTCGAACATACATTCATTGTGGAAATCCTAAACCAATGAGGAAAGGGTGTGAGAGGCTTTCGTTGCGCGCCAACTTTTGCACAAAAGAATGACGCCCCCTGACGCGGTTTCGTTTCTCTGCGTCAGGGGGCGTTTGCCTGTTGTGCTGTGCCGCGATTATCTAAATTTTTGCGATTGTGCTACTGCCAATTGATCGCACCGCTCGTTTTCCGGATGGCCCGCATGGCCTTTTACCCAAATGATTTCATATTCCTGCGTTTCCAAAAGCTTCAGCAGCTCCTCCCACAGCTCCGCGTTGAGCGCGGGTTTCTTATCTGCTTTCCGCCAGCCGTTGCGCCGCCAGCTAACGGCCCATCCTTTGGTGATTGCATTGGCAACATATTGTGAATCTGTGTAGATTTTGATGTGGCAGCGTTTTTTCAGAGCCCTTAGCCCTTCGATCACGGCGGTGAGCTCCATGCGGTTGTTCGTCGTCTCCTTTTCGCCGCCGGAAAGCTCCTTTTCTTTGCCGCGGCAGCGCAGAATCGCACCCCATCCGCCGGGGCCGGGGTTCCCGGAGCATGCGCCGTCTGTAAACAGTTCCACAAGGTCAAGTCCAGTCTGCATAATGCAACTCCTTTTGCTTTCTTCCTGTTAAGGATACATCAGTCGCGGCTGAACGTCAATTCCTCCACAAAGATTCCCTCAACGCCGGCCAGCTCACAAAATTGCAGGATTTCCGATGGACTGCCCAGCACGGTGACGCCATAGGTTTTGATTCCATTCGCTTTGATAAAGCGTTGAACAGCTGCATAATAGTCTGACAGATTGCTTTCATATGACTCCAGGGTCTTTAAAAAATCAGGGCGATCCGCCATGACCTGTAAAAGCGTTTGAAAATGGCTTTCATATAGCGCACCGTTCTTTTTGCTGTCCGTATCAGAAAGGTGCGGCGAAAGCTCAAAATTGGGGTAACTGTTGTTGATCTGTTCAAAATAGATGCCCGTGCCGTTCGGCTCAAAACCAACTTGAGGCAAAAGCTGGGCAGGGAAAGAGTCGTTCATTTGAACGGTGGCCCCTGTAACGTCTGCGCTGGAATCTGTTGTTTCCGTGCCGATTTCTGCGTTCCTATAGTAGTTGGCATTACGCACAGCAACCCAGAGGATTGGAAGGCTGTTTTGATCCTTCATCTGGAGCGCGGCCAGCTCCTCCATGGATAAATCCTTTTGGAAGGAGAGCGCGGCCTTTACGTTCACATAATCGGGTAGCGTTTTTAGGTATGCAACCGTATCCGGCAGGTTTTCTTTTTGAAGCTCTGCGCCCGAATAGGATACGCCCCGCGTAAAGGCGTTTGCCATAGGATAGCTCCAAAATTCCTGCGCAAGGGAAAGCTTACCCCGATGCAACGTTGCGGGCAGATATTCTAGGCCACCCGTCAGCGAATCGCCGCGGGTAATGGTGAGGTCATAGCTGCCGATCCCTGTGTTTTTTGTTGTTAAACGATAAAACTGCTTTCCAGGGCAATGGAGTTCCGTGTAGGCAGCCAGGCAAATTCCAAAATTTGAGGTTTGCTTCTCATATGTGCTCTTTTGTGGATCATAGAACATTTGGTTTAACAGTGGCTTAGCGGCAAATTGCACGAAAAGGGCAAGGCATACCACTACGGCAACAGCACAGGCAATCAAGCACACATTTCGCTTTTTGATCGATTTTTTCATCTTTTTCAATCCGTCCGTTGCTTCTCCATTTGGCGGCGAGGCAGAGACGTTCAGCTCCATTCCGTCTGTTTCCAAAAGATATTGGGTAATCAGCTCATTTTTTTCGAGCTCTTGCTCGATATATTCTTTTTCTTCTTCCGATGCGGTTCCGTTTTGGTAGCGCTCAAAGGCGGCTTTAAAATCCATATCCGCTTTCCTCCAATGCTTTTTTTAGTTTGATGCGGCCACGGCAAAGCGTGGTCTTTACATTGCCTACTGATCGCTGCGTGATTTTTGCGATTTCTCCGGTGGAAAGCCCCGCGTAATAATAGAGTAGCAGCGCTTCCCTGTAATGCGGCGGGAAGGAGTAGATACATTGCAGCAGCATGCGGTTGCGCTCCCGATTGATCGACTGTGTTTCAGGGGACTGTTCTGGCGGGGCGTATATCGGCAGCTCTGTTTGAAGCTCCATTTGCTTGTGCTTGTGCCGCAACCGATCGATCCAGAGATTCTTGCATACAAGCAACAGCCAGTATTGAAAATGCTCCGTTTCGTTTTCATAGGAAAATAGAGCCTTAACAAAGGCGTCGGCCACAAGATCTTCCGTATCTTCCCGATTTTTGCAGAGGGATAGGGTGTAGGCATATGCTGCGTCATAATAGTTTTGATACAACTCCTCCAGAATGTCAGGCTGCACGGCTTTCCCTCCTCTCATCAAAGAAACGGATGAAACACGGAAATGGTTACAAATGAATTCAAAATTTTTTTGGAATGCTGTATTCTAGCACAGGAAACTTCGGGCAGCAAGATAAAATTCTCTTTTTTCTCCTTTTCCTTTGGTTATTCGCTTAGGCTTGTGTTCATACTAATGAAAAATGGATGGAAAAGCGCGGCATATCCATGCGCTTTTCGGAGGAGAGGAATTTTTTCATGAAAGCAGTTGTCATGGCCGGCGGCGAGGGGACAAGACTCAGGCCCCTGACCTGTAATATTCCTAAGCCGATGGCGCGGCTGTGCGGCCGCCCTGTATTGTGTTATATTTTGGATTTGCTCGCCCAAAATGGGGTGGATGAGGTATATCTAACACTGAAATACCTGCCGCAGGAGGTCACCTCCTATTTTAATCAAGGCAATTATTGCGGAATGCAGCTTCATTTTGTAGAAGAAGAGATTCCGCTCGGAACAGCCGGAGGTGTAAAAAACGCGGCGCGGGGCTTTCAGGAGCCATTTTTAGTTATCAGTGGGGATGCACTGTGCGACTATCAATTGCGCGAGGCGGTGGCCTTCCACAACGCCTCCGGTGCGCAGGCAACGCTTGTGACTGCACAGGTGGAAGACCCGCGTGAATATGGTCTTGTCCGCTTGGAGGAGGATGGCCGCGTAGAGGGCTTTATTGAAAAGCCGGGCTGGGGCCAGGCGGTTTCCGATTTGGCGAATACGGGTATTTATATCGTTGACCCCGCATGCCTGGCGCTTGTGCCGGAGGGGAGGCCTTTTGATTTTGCCAAGGATCTTTTCCCTGAGATGATGCGGCGGGGAATGCCGCTCTATGGTTACCGTGCGGAGGGGTATTGGTGTGATATTGGCGACCTGCGCGCCTATTTGCAATGCCAGCGGGATTTACTGGCAGGGAAGGTGAAGGCACGCTTTGCACCTCAAATTGCGCAGGGTATTTTTGCGAAGGGCGAACTCCCAAAAGGGGATTTTCATCTGATTCCACCGGTTTATATCGGGGAGAACGTTGAAATCGCACCGGGTGCGCAAATCGGCCCGGATTGTGTGATTGATGACCATTGCTTTGTCGGCCCCGGCGCAAAAGCACGCTTTTCCGTTTTATTAGAAAGCGCCTATCTGGCCGCAGATGCAACGCTCACCGGAGCTATTTTGTGCTCCGGGGCGTCGGTCAAACGCGGCGGCTCTATGTTTGAGGGCAGTGCAGTGGGGACGCAAGCCGTTGTTGGCGCGGGGGCAAGCGTGCGCCCAGATGTGCTGATTTGGCCTGGTAAAACGGTGGGGGATGGAGCCGTTGTATCGGAAAATGTGAAGTATGGCGGTGTCCGGCATGAAATATTTGACGACGGCGGCGTAGGGGGAGATAGCGGCATTGAAGTCACGGCGGAAATCGCCGCCCGCATCGGCGCATCGATTGGAAGCAGCAAGGCAGGCAAACGGGTCGGCATAGCATGTGATGCGCGGCGAGGCGCTCAGGCGTTGGCCTATGGCCTGATGTCGGGTTTGTTATCTGTGGGCAGCCATGTGTGGAATTTTGGCGAATGTTTTGAAGCGCAGCTCTCGTTTTTCACATCCTTTTGCGGGCTCGGCGTAGGGCTGTTCATCACGGGAGGAGAAGAAGCCGGTATCCGGATTTGCGGAGAGGGCGGGCTCCCGATCTCGCGCGCCTTGGAGCGGGATATTGAATCGCGCTTTGCAAAGGGAGAATTCAACCGCTGCGCAAGCGAAAATTGTCGGGATGTTTCCGATATGAGCAGCATTCAAATGATGTATCAGCAGGAGCTGTGCCGGACGGCTCCGGCAGGGCTTTTAGGGCAGCAGGCGCGCGTACAGTGCGCAAACGATCGGATTACAATGCTTTTGGGGGATTGCTTGGGGCGGCTGGAGTGTAAAGAAGGGGATATGGTCCTCCACGTGAATCGGCACGGCACCAAATTAAGCGTTAGCACGCCGGAAACGGGGCTTGTGGAATTTGACCGTCTGCTCGCTGTATGCACCCTGTATGAGCTGCAAAGCGGGCACGATGTTGCACTGCCTTATGATGCGCCCCGCCTGCTCAACACGATTGCTCAAGGCTATGAGCGCAAGGTGCTGCGCTATCTCATCAGTCCGGCGGATAACAGCGATGCGCGAGCTCGCACGGTCAGCGCCTCTCAGCTCTGGGTGCGGGATGGGCTCTTCATGGCGGTCAAGCTTCTGGCAATTATGAAAGAGCGCGGCCTTTCTCTTTCGCAGCTTTTATCAGAGCTGCCCGATTTTTCTGTTGCACGGCAGGTGGTAGAGGTGGATATCCTGCCCTCTCGCCTGGCGGATTTCTTTTCCTCCCAGGGAGAAGAGGTGACGAATGCGGAGGAAGGCATCACCCTGAGCCGGGGGGATGGGAGCCTGCTGATTACGCCTTCCCACAGCGGGAGAAAGCTTCGTTTGGTAGCGGAGGCGGCCAATATGGAAGCCGCGCAGGAACTGTGTAGCCAGATTGAAAATGAACTTCGCGCCGGTATGTCACTTGACAGAAAGGACGAGGCGCGGTAAAATATTACAAATAACGTGTGCCCCGTGCAGGGGCGATGCGATGTTGTGGAAAGATTTTCTGCGGTATAACGGATTTGTGAATGGTTGACGGGAATTGCAATTTGTGCGGCAGGGCCGCAAACATAGAGATAGCCGGCAAACGGCCAGAGGGAGCAGAAAGGATTCCCTTGTTTGCCGTGCGCGATGTGATATTGTACCCTTGATTCATATCCCGCCTGCGGTATGGCACGGCGGGTTTTATAAACAGTCCAGATGGTCGGAAGAAAACGACACAGAAAAATGGCCGTGATCGCCGAAGCGAAAACTGCTCTCTGACGTTTTATAAAATGGCAGGGGCTTCGGTTGTTTTTGTCTGATTGGTTTAAAAAGCGGACAAAACCCGGCATGATAATGGTTTGCTGTTTCGTTCCACACTGTGCTGCGTGAAAATATAAAATATAGAAGGAGTAGATGGAATGCCCAATCAAAAAAATGAAACAAAGGAACCGAAAACACAAAAAACTCCAAAGGATAAAGTGATCGATGCCAGCGTGCGCGGCAAAAAGCCGGCCGCCGCGGAGCACCGTTATTATCAGAATCGGAAACGGCAGCAGGCGGCGAAAAAGGTTGCGCCGGTGAAAATTGCGTTTCTCGGCGGCCTCAACGAGGTTGGCAAAAATATTACGCTGTATGAATACGGAAACGATATGTTCCTGGTGGATTGCGGTCTCGCTTTCCCGGATCAGGATATGCCGGGAGTTGATCTTGTTCTTCCGGATTTTACCTATCTGGAGCGCAATGCCGATAAAATCCGCGGAATTGTGATCACGCACGGCCATGAAGACCATATCGGCGGCCTTGCTTATCTAATGAAAACGCTGAATATCCCGATTTATGCGACCCGCCTGACGATCGGCCTGATTCAAGGTAAGTTTAAAGAACATGGTCTTTTAAACACAACGAGCCTAAATGTAGTCAAGCCCGGGGATCACATCCCGTTCGGCGCTTTTGATGTGGAACTGATCCATGTGAACCATTCCATTCCCGATGCGGTTGCGCTGGCGATCCGCTGCAAGGCGGGCACCATTATCCAAACGGGTGATTTTAAAATTGATACGACGCCGATTGACGGCGAGATGATTGACCTTGCCCGGTTTGCCGAGATCGGGAAGGAGGGCGTGCTCTGCCTGCTCTCCGATTCCACCAATGCGGAGCGTCCGGGCTACACAGAAAGCGAGCGGAAGGTGGGTGAAGCCTTTCAGCGCCTTTTCGCAAAAGCTGGGAACCGCCGGCTGATCGTCGCGTCGTTTGCCTCCAACGTGCACCGTGTGCAGCAGATTATTGATGTGGCGCAGAGCCTTGGCCGCAAGGTGGCGCTGTCCGGCCGCAGCCTGGAAAACGTGGTGGCCATCGGCACGGAGCTCGGCTATCTCCATGTGCCGGATGGCTTGCTGGTGAGCATTGATATGGTGAACCGCTATCCTGCGGATCAGATGGTGATTATCACAACCGGCAGCCAGGGCGAGCCGATGTCTGCCCTGACACGCATGGCGTTTTCCGATCACCGAAAGGTTTCGATCTGCCCGAACGACTGTGTGATTATTTCGGCAAATCCGATCCCCGGCAACGAAAAAACGGTCAGCAAGGTAGTCAACGAGCTGATGAAGCTGGGAGCGGAAGTTGTTTATGAAAAGATGTATGACGTTCATGTTTCCGGCCATGCCTGCCAGGAGGAGCAAAAGCTGATGCTTGGGATCATCAAGCCGAAATATTTTATCCCTGTCCATGGCGAGCAGAAGCATTTGCGCAAGCATGCCGGGTTGGCGCTGAGCATGGGGATGGATCCGAAAAATATCCTCATTGCCGATAATGGCGTGGAGGTTTCTCTATCCGAAAAGGAATTCCGCGTCAGCGGCAACGTCCCGTCCGGCCGTGTGTTTGTTGATGGCTATGGCGTGGGCGATGTGGGCAGCATTGTGCTGCGCGATAGAAAGCATCTGGCGCAGGACGGCCTGATTATTGTGGTGGCCACGATCGATAGCAAAACAGGAGAGCTGCTCTCCGGGCCGGATGTGGTATCGCGCGGCTTTGTGTATGTGCGCGAATCGGAAGAGCTGATTGAGGATGCCTGCAAGGTTGCTCAGCGCATCCTGGAGGATTGCGCCGCTCATAACGTGCATGACTGGAGCTCCATCAAGCTCAAACTGCGTGATGAGGTATCCCATCTCATGTATGAGCGCACGAAGCGCAGCCCCATGATCCTGCCGATCCTGATGGACGTATAAATGATATTCGATTTTTGTTTGGCCTTATAAAGGGGGGGTTGGATGAAAAATCTCTGGAAGACGTATCCGGTGGCTGTAATTTCCTTGGGGGTATGTCTTGTTTTTGCAGGCGTTACCTTCGCCTTTTCGTGGCAGCTGGCCACGGTGGAGCTGCTCTTTTTGCTTGGCTGCCTGGCGTTTGAGCTGTTGCACCTGTATTTCCATGGGCGGCGCGTCCAAAGGGCTGTGTTGCAGATTTCCAATTCCCTTTCCTTCCCCGATCAGAAGTCGGCGCAGGACTTCCCGCTGCCGATACTAGCTGTAGACAGCGGCGGGAAGGTGCTCTGGTTTAACGATCTTTTCCGCACGCGCGTGTTGGGCGGAAAGAAGCTGGAGGATGCCGGAGCAATCCAGTTTACCTCCGGGGTCCCAGTGGAAGAGATCTTGGCGCAGGACAGCGTCCCGGTGGAATACGACGGGCTGCGTTATACCGTTTATGCCAACCGTGTTTCCGACCATAGCGATGCGGCCACTGTCCTATACTATATCGATGACACTCAGCTGAAAAAGCAGGCGGAAGAATATCAGTCCAGCCGCCCGGCTGTATTGCTGGTGGCGATGGACAGCCTGGATGAGATCGCCCACGGCCTGCGGGATAGCGAGAAGGCCGCCCTCACTGGCGGCGTGGAGAAGATTATTGAAACCTGGTCTTCCCAATTCGATTGCGTTATGCGCAAATATGCTAACAGCCGCTATATGATGGTTGTGGAAGAACGGGCGCTGCAAACAATGATGCAGCAGCGTTTTAACGTGCTCGACAGCGTCAGGGCCTATACATATGAAGGCCTGACCGGCGTGACGCTCTCTATCGGCGTGGGCCGGGGAGACAGCCTGCGCGAGTGCGAGGATGCTGCGAGGCAGGCGCTCGATATGGCGCTGGGCCGCGGGGGGGATCAGGCGGCGGTCAATACGCATGGCCAGTTTACCTTTTTCGGCGGCGTTTCTCAAAGCGTTGAAAAGCAAACGAAGGTGCGCACAAGGATTGTTGCCTCCGCAATCGCAGAGCTGTTTGAAGGCAGTGATACCATTTTAATTATGGGACATCGATTCGCCGACCTGGATGCTTTGGGCGCTGCGGTCGGTGTGTGGAGCGCAGCGCACTTTTTCAAAAAGCCGGCATATATCGTTATGTCGCGCGGCAAGTCGCTTGCAAAGGCACTGGTCAGCCAGCTTGATGAGAGCGGCATGCGGGATTTCATTATGGAGCCGGGCGACGCTTTGCAGCTTCTGAGCAAGCGTACGCTGCTTGTGGTGGTGGATACGCACCGGCCGGATTTTGTGGAATATCCGCCGTTGCTGGAAAAGGTCAAAACCGTGATCGTCATTGACCATCATCGCAAAACGGTCAACTTCATTGATAACGCGGTTATTTTTTATCATGAGCCCACAGCTTCTTCCGCATCGGAGATGGTAACGGAGCTTCTGCCCTATATGAGCAATAAGCCCTTTATCGATAAATTGCAGGCGGAGGCGCTGCTTGCGGGCATCATGCTCGACACGCGTGATTTTGTGTTGCGCACCGGAGTGCATACCTTTGAGGCAGCGGCATACCTGCGCGGGCGCGGTGCGGATACCGTGCGCGTTAAGCAGCTGTTTTCCAACAGCATGGAGGATCACCAGCTGCGCAACGCCATCACCTCGAATTTTGATACCTATCGCGGCTGCGCAATCGCGATTGCCGATATTGAGTCCGAGGATCTGCGGATCATCGCTTCGCAAGCTGCGGACGAAATGCTGAATATCAGCGGTATACAGTCCTCCTATGTCCTTTACCGGACGGGGGATATTGTCAATATTTCGGCTCGTTCCATGGGTGCTATGAACGTTCAGCTGATTATGGAAATGCTCGGCGGTGGCGGCCATCAGACAATGGCGGCTGCGCAGTTGAGCAATATATCAGTCAGCGATGCCAAGGTTCGCCTGTTGCAGGTGATCGATCAATTCTATGCGCAGATTAATGCGCAGGAAGAGGCTCCACAGGAGCGGCCGGAAGAGATGCAAAACTAAACAGGTAATAGACGCAACCCGTGTTTTGTATAGAAAGGATGGTTCTGAAAATGAATGTTATTTTAAAGCAGGATGTAAAAGGCCTTGGAAAAAAAGGCGAGATGGTGAAAACCTCTGATGGATATGCCCGTAATTTCCTCTTCCCCCGCGGCCTTGCAATGGAGGCGAATAAGCAGGCGATGAGCGAGCTAAAAAACCGGCAGGAGGCTGAAAATTACCGCATCGCTACAGAGACGGCTAAAGCGAAGGAAGCTGCCGCCAAGCTGGAAGGAAAAACGCTGAAGCTCACTGCCAACGCAGGTCAAAACGGCCGGCTGTTCGGCTCCGTCACCTCAAAGGAAATTGCGGAATTAATCGCCAAGGAGTTCGGAATCCAGGTTGATAAGCGCAAAATCGTAGTGGAGGATATCAAAAATTTTGGCACCTTCCCGGCAGAAATTAAGCTCTATAACGGCGTAACCGCCAAGCTTTATGTGATGGTAGGCGAATAACCCCTAAAACTCTGACAGGTAGAAAATAAAGCTTGAAAGCGCCTTCTTTCGCACTTTGTTTTCTGCTTTTTAAGCAAAGGTTTTGTCCAAACTTTTGGCTTTTCAAAAATTGTACCATTACACAACCGGGGGTAAGAAAGGAGTGGTGATCAGCATGGATGAAATCAATGCGCTTTCCAGCTTTGACGGCGTAAAAATGCCATTTAGCCTGGAAGCGGAGCAGGCTGTGCTGGGCTCTCTCCTGATCGATCCGGGCTGCATGCCGCAGGTGCTGATGCTGGTCAAAGGGGAATATTTCTACCTGCCGCAGCATCAGGCGATTTTTGGCATCATGGTCAATATCGACGCCATGGGTGGCAAGATCGATCCGCTGCTCGTGTTGGATCAGCTGAAAAAAGATAACGTATACGATGATGCAGGCGGCAAAACCTATTTGTTCCAGCTTGCTCAGGCGGTGCCCTCCACTGCGAATGTGGAGGCGTATGCCCGCATCGTGCGGGAAAAGTTCTACATGCGTACGCTCATCAACGTTTCTCGGGAGATTATTGATTCCGCCACAACGGAAGAGGCGGAGGCAGACTTGTTGCTGGATGCCGCGGAACAGCGCATTTATGATATCCGGCAGGGGAAGAATACGGTCGGGCCCTCCCGCCTGAGCGATGTGATCGTTAATGAGGTGTATGATAGGCTCTATAAGCTGAGCTCCCCAGACAGGGAGCAGTATATGGGATTCACCACGGGCTTTTCTGATCTGGACCGGGTCATTTCCGGCTTGAATAAATCCGACCTCATCATTGTGGGCGCCCGCCCGGCAATGGGTAAAACGAGCTTTGCGCTCAACATTGCGCGCAATGTTGCACTCAAAGCGAAAAAAAAGGTTTTGTTTTTTTCGCTTGAGATGACCAAAGAGCAATTAGCGCAGCGCCTGCTTTCGAGCGAGGCGCGTGTTGGCAGCCAAAAGATGCGCACCGGCCAGCTGACGGATGATGAGTGGAGTAGGCTCGGCGCGGCCACAGTTGTTTTAAATGAATGCGACCTCTATGTAGACGATACTTCCAGCATCACCGTGCCGGAGATGAAGGCGCGCGTGCGCCGCATGCGGGATGTTGACTGCGTGGTCATCGACTATCTCCAGCTCATGCAGTCCGGCAAACGTACGGAAAACCGTGTGCAGGAGGTTTCTGATATTACGCGAAACCTGAAATTGATGGCCAAGGATGTCAACGTTCCGGTTATCACGCTTGCCCAGCTCGCGCGCGGCACGGAGGGACGCGGCAAATCACACCGCCCGCAGCTTTCTGACCTGCGTGAATCCGGCTCCATCGAGCAGGATGCGGATATTGTTATGATGCTTTACCGTGAGGATTATTATAAGGACGAAAATCCGCCAGAAGAGGCGAACGCCAACATCACCGAGGTGATCGTGGCCAAAAACCGCCACGGCCCGGTGGAGACGGTGGAGCTTGGCTGGAACCCGGATTATACGATGTTTACCACCTTGGAGAGAAACCGTGATGAAATGTAGGGCTCTTGAAACGATTCAGCGTCATCATCTGCTGACGCCGGGTGCGGCGGTCATTGTCGCCGTTTCCGGGGGAGCGGATTCGATGGCGCTGCTCTTTTTTCTGAATGAAATCCGCGAGGAATTTCATCTGACGCTTTCAGCCGCCCATATTAACCACGGCCTGCGCGGTGCGGAGGCAGACCGGGATGAATTGCTAGTGCGCAATACGTGCAATCGGTTGAAAATTCCTCTATCTATCCTGCATACGGATGTGGCGCAGGAAGCAAAGCAAACGGGCGAGGGAATAGAGGAGTGTGGCAGGCGGGTTCGCTATGCCTATCTGGAGGCCTTGAATGAGCAAGCGCTCATTGCCACGGCACATACGCTGGATGATCAGTTGGAAACCTTCCTGATGCATTTTGCGCGCGGCGCAGGACTGCATGGCCTGTGCGGCATTCCGGCAAAGCGAGGGCGGATTATCCGTCCACTGATCGGCTGCACGAGGGAGGAAATCGAGGCTTATTGTGCGAAACGACAAATCCCTTATGTGATTGACAGCACCAACCTTTCTCATGACTATGTGCGCAACCGGGTGCGGCTGGAGATTGTGCCGGTGCTGAGGGGCATCAACCCCAATGTGCAGGAAGCTGCGCGCCGCTGCATGGATACTTTATCCGCCGACGATGTGCTTTTGGAGCGGCTTGCCTCACAGTCGCTTCAAAAGCTGAAAAAAGAAAACGGTTATCAGGCTGCGGAGCTGCTCGCTCAGGATAAAGCCCTGCGCACTAGGGTCATCGCGCAAATTCTGAGGGATGAGGGATGCGCCCAGCCTGCCTACTGCCATATCGCATCGGTGGAGCAATTGTTGGCGCAGGGGAAGGGCTGTGTGCAGGTGGGCGGGGGCGTTACCGCTCGCGTCCGGCGCGGCGTGCTGGAGTTTCCGCAGGAGGATGCTGTGGCGCAAACTCCGCCGCTTGCCGTCCAACCGCTGGAATGGCCTGAAGCACAGGTTTTTGCATGGGCAGGAGGGCGGCTGGCGTTTTCTTTTGTTTACAAAAAAGATTTTGTAAAGATACAAAAAATTCATAAACACCAGTTGGCGAATTGCTTGGATTATGATAGAATACATGGTAACCTGATTTTGCGGCAGCGCATTGCTGGCGACTGCCTGCGCCCAGCCGGAAGGGGCTGCACCAAAACCTTTAAGAATCTGTTTCAGGAGCTGGAGGTTCCACCGGAGAAGCGAAGCGGCATGCCTGTTTTGAGCGATGCTGCCGGCCCGGTGTGGGCCCCGTTTTTTGGTGTGGATGAACGGGTTGCTGTCACGGGTCAAACGAATCAAATATTAATCATCACCAGCGGGGGGATACAATAGTGCGTGACGATATTGAGAAAATCCTGCTTAACGAGGAATCCTTATCGGGCATTGTAAAAGAATTGGGCGCAAAAATCAGCGAGGATTATAGGGGAAAACGCCTGCTGATGATCAGCATCCTCAAAGGCTCCGTCGTATTCATGGCGGATTTGATGCGTGCAATCACCATTCCCTGCCGCATCGATTTTATGGCGGTTTCCAGCTATGGTTCCGGCGTGAAAACGAGCGGCGTCGTCAAAATCGTAAAAGATTTGGATATTAATTTAGAGGGGTACGATCTTTTGATCGTGGAGGATATTCTAGACAGCGGCAAAACGCTCCACTACATACGCGAGATTTTAACCTCCCGCAATCCCAAGAGCATCCGTATCTGCACGCTGCTTGATAAACCGGAGCGCCGTCAGGTTGACCTGGCTGCGGATTATGTGGGCGCGTGTGTGCCGGATGAATTTGTGGTGGGCTACGGCCTCGATTATGATGAAAAATATCGCAATCTTCCGTATGTGGGCGTGCTGAAGCCCTTCGTCTATGGCGGTAAATGATTGTATTGATGAAATCTGCCGTTTTGGGCAAGATAGCTGAAGGAGTGATTCATTAACTTGGATAAGAAAAGGAACTGGCGTGTTTTCCTGCCGTATTTGTTGCTGCCGGTCGTATTGATTCTGGCGCTGTCCTTCTTTACCACAACGCAAAACCGCGTAAAGACGGAATATTATCAGATTGTCCAGTATTTCGATCAGGGCGAGGTAACCGCCTATCGTTTTAATTTAAGCAGCCGTGTGTTGGAATATCAGCTGAAAGGCAGCAATGAGTGGCAGAAATACACGGTTCCCAATGCCAACCTGTTCGTAGAAGATATCCACGAATCGGTGCGCGAATATAATAAAGCGCATCCAAATGCCCCTATCAAATATGATATGGAGGCCGGGAGTGCAAATTCCTGGTGGGTAAGCCTTCTGCCGACGGCGTTGATGATTGTGCTGTTGATCGGCGGCCTGGTCTATATGACGCGCCGCATGAATCAGACGATGACCAACGAGACGAACCGGACGATGAGCTTCGGCAAGGCGCGCGTCAAGCAGGTGAAGGATGAAAAGCGCAAAACCACTTTTGCCGACGTTGCGGGCGCGGATGAAGAGAAGGAAGAGCTCTCTGAAATCGTTGCTTTCCTCAAGGAGCCGCGTAAATTTAACGATTTAGGCGCAAGGATTCCGAAGGGCGTATTGCTCGTCGGCCCTCCCGGCACAGGTAAGACGCTGCTAGCCCGTGCGGTGGCAGGCGAGGCAAACGTGCCGTTTTTCTCGATTTCCGGCTCGGATTTTGTGGAAATGTATGTCGGCGTGGGCGCGTCTCGTGTGCGCGATTTGTTTGAGCAGGCCAAAAAGAATTCCCCGGCTATCATCTTCATTGATGAGATCGACGCGGTCGGCCGCCACCGTGGCGCCGGCATGGGCGGCGGGCATGATGAGCGCGAGCAGACGCTGAACCAGTTGCTCGTGGAGATGGATGGTTTTGGCGCGAACGAAGGCGTTATTATCATTGCGGCCACCAACCGCCCGGATATCCTTGACCCGGCGCTGCTGCGTCCCGGTCGGTTTGACCGCCAGGTGACGGTCGGCTACCCGGATCTCAAGGGCCGCGAGGCGATTTTAAAGGTTCATGCAAAGGGCAAGCCCCTTGCGCCGGATGTAGATTTGAATGTGATTGCGCGCTCTACCGTCGGCTTTACGGGTGCGGATCTTGAAAATCTTCTGAATGAGGCGGCGCTGTTAGCCGCGCGCCGTGATCAGAAGGCGATTACCATGACGGAGATCGAAGAAGCGACGATCAAGGTCGTTGTGGGCACAGAAAAGAAATCCCACAAGATGAGCAGCAAGGAGAAGAAGCTGACCGCTTACCATGAGGCGGGCCATGCGGTTGCAACCTTCTTTTTGGAGAGCCAGGACCCGGTGCATCAGATTTCGATCATCCCGCGTGGCATGGCGGGCGGTTATACGATGTCCATGCCGAAAGAGGATAAGAGCTACACCTCCAAAAACGACATGCTTGATGAGCTTGTCGTCCTGCTCGGCGGTCGGGTGGCGGAGTCGCTGATTCTTGGCGATATTTCCACCGGCGCTTCCAATGATATCGAGCGTGCGACGGAGATCGCGCGCAAGATGGTCACAAAATACGGCATGAGCGAAGCGCTCGGCCCGATTGCTTTCGGCTCCGGGAATGACGAAGTGTTCCTCGGCCGTGACTTTAGCCATACGCGAAATTATTCTGAAAATGTGGCGTCTGAAATTGATGAAGAGATCAACCGCATCATCGTGAACGCCTATAACCGTTGCCGTTCCATTTTGGAGGAGCATCAGGATAAGCTGCATAAGGTTGCCCATTACTTGTATAACCATGAAAAAGTGGATGGCGACCTCTTCAAAGAGCTCATGACGAATGACGCGCTTGAAATAGAGCCGATGGTAGAGGCAGATGCGCTTTCTGAACAGGAAGAAAGCCCGGCTGATGAGGCAAACGCGCCGGATCAGATCGGGCAGAATGCAGAATCCGCAGAGGAACAGTCGCCTCAAAACGACTGACGCTCTATCAATCCTGACGACAGAGCCTGAAACCGTCGGTTTTCCCGGCGTGGTTCGGGCTCTTTTTCCACGTTTGGAGGCGTGTGGAACGGTCAGGGAGCAAGCAATGTGATCAACGTGTTCAACCCTGCGCTGTAGCGCGTTCAGCATAATCTATATAGATCATTTTCATCAGGAGTATCACATATATTACGCTGTTGGACCCTTTTGAGGAATCCGCGCCGGATGAACCTTAAATTAACACAGCCGTTCCCTTGCCCTTGACACAGACCTAAGATATCGTGTAAAGTAGTATTCTGAAAAAAGGAAATTTTTGTTTTGACTCTCCCGGATGGGAAAGAGAAAGCGAACCTAGGGCTTTGCTATGTGTGTTTCGCCCAAAGAGGAATCGCGAAAGGATGACCAGTTACATGCCCAAAAAGAAAGCCAGCTATGGCAATGAAAATATCACATCGCTCAAAGGCGCGGACCGGGTGCGCAAGCGTCCGGCCGTTATCTTTGGCTCTGACGGGCTGGAGGGCTGCGAGCACTCGATTTTTGAAATCCTCTCCAACTCCATTGACGAGGCGCGCGAGGGTTTTGGCGATCGGATTATGGTAACTCGTTATATAGACGGCTCCATTGAAGTGCAGGATTTTGGCCGCGGTATTCCGATGGATTATAATGAAAATGAAGCGAAGTTTAATTGGGAGCTTGTTTTCTGCGAGCTTTATGCCGGCGGAAAATATAACACCAACGACAGCGACGGCAGCTATGAATACTCCCTCGGCCTGAATGGACTGGGCCTCTGCGCAACGCAGTATTCCTCGGAATATATGGATGCAGAGGTGCATCGGGACGGCTGGTGCTATAAAATGCACTTTGAGCATGGCGAACCCGCCGGAGAGCTCGTCAAGGAGCCATATCAAAAGAAGGATACCGGCTCCACGATTCGCTGGCGGCCCGATCTCAAGGTGTTTACGGATATCAATGTGCCGCTGGAATATTATCAGGAGACAATCATGCGGCAGTCCGTTGTCAATGCCGGAGTACGCTTTATCCTGCGGGATCAGACGGAGAAGGGTTTTGCAACCTACGAGTATTTTTACGAAAACGGTATTTCCGATTATGTGAAGGAATTTGCTGGGGAGGATGCATTCAGCAGCGTGCAGTTCTGGCAGACGGAGCGCAAGGGCCGCGATCGGGCGGACAAGCCTGATTATAAGGTGAAAATTAATGCGGCGCTTTGCTTTTCAAACAAGAAGCAGAGAAAGGAGTATTACCACAACTCCAGCTTCCTGGAGCACGGCGGCGCGCCGGAAAAGGCCGCGCGCAGTGCCTTTGTCTCTCAAATCGACGCTTACCTCAAGCAAAACGGGAAATATCTCAAGAGCGATAGCAAAATAAGCTTTCAGGATGTGGAGGATTGTTTGATCCTCGTCATATCCTCCTTCTCCACGCAGACATCCTATGAAAACCAAACGAAGAAGGCCATTACCAACAAATTCATCCAGGAGGCCATGACGGAGTTCCTGCGCCATCAGTTGGAGGTCTATTTTATTGAAAACCGCCTAGAGGCAGATAAGATCGTCGAGCAGGTGCTCATCAATATGCGCAGCCGTATTAAGGCGGAGACAACAAGGCAAAACCTCAAAAAAACGCTGCAAAGCTCCAACGATATGACCAATCGCGTGGCTAAATTTGTTGACTGCCGCAGCAAGGATGTTGGGCAGCGAGAGCTGTTCATCGTGGAGGGCGATTCGGCGCTCGGCTCCTGTAAGCAGGCGCGCGATCCGGATTTTCAGGCAATCATCCCGTTGCGCGGCAAAATCCTCAACTGCTTAAAATGTGAATACGATAAGATATTTAAAAGCGAGATTATTACGGACCTCATAAAAATCCTCGGCTGCGGCGTAGAGGTGAGAAGCAAGGCGAGCAAGGAGCTTTCTTCCTTCAATCTAGATTTGCTGCGGTGGAATAAAGTGATTATCTGCACGGATGCCGACGTGGATGGCTTTCAGATCCGTACCCTCGTGCTCACAATGATTTACCGCCTGATGCCGACACTCATCGACGAGGGGAAGGTATTCATCGCGGAATCTCCCTTATATGAAATCAATCATAAAGGCCAGACCTGGTTCGCCTATACCGAGAAGGAGAAGGCAGCTGTGCTCGCAGAGCTTGGCGACTGCCGCCCCAAGCCGGATATCCAGCGCTCCAAGGGCCTTGGTGAAAATGACGCGGATATGATGAGCCTCACCACGATGAACCCTGCCACGCGCAGACTCATCCAGATCGAGCCGGATGCGGCGGAAGCAACCTCTCAGATGTTCGATATGCTGCTGGGCAACAATCTGGCGGCACGCAAAACACATATTGCGGATAACGGGCATCTGTATCTTGATTTAACGGATGTTAGCTGATTCGGGAAACGGAACATCCGATTTTCTCAGGCTGTGAAAGGATGGACATTTTATTATGGCTCCCAGAAAAAGCAAAAAGAATCCGGTAAAAAAGAATGAGATCAATTTAAACGCCCATATTCTCGGCGCGGGCGAGGTAGTCAATCAGCGCATTACAGATACGCTGGAAACAAACTATATGCCTTATGCGATGAGCGTGATTTTATCCCGCGCGATCCCGGAGATCGACGGCTTTAAGCCCTCACATCGGAAGATTTTATACACAATGTATAAGATGGGGCTTTTGACCGGTTCCCGTACCAAATCGGCCAATATCGTCGGAAGCACGATGAAGCTCAACCCCCATGGCGACGCGGCGATTTATGATACCATGGTGCGCCTCTCCCGCGGGTATGAGGCGCTTTTGCACCCATATGTTGATTCCAAGGGGAATTTCGGTAAAGCGTATTCCCGTGATATGCAGTGGGCTGCCTCCCGTTATACCGAGGCAAAGCTCGATCCGCTCTGCAATGAGCTGTTCCGTGATATTGATAAAGATACGGTTGATTTCGTGGATAATTACGACGGAAAATTAAAAGAGCCGACGTTGCTTCCGGTTACCTTCCCGTCGATCCTGGTCAACGCAAATACGGGCATCGCCGTCGGTATGGCAAGCTCTATCTGCCCCTTCAATCTTAAAGAAGTCTGCGAAACGGCAATTGCTCTGATGCAGGATGAAGAGCACGATGTGGCCGACACACTCAAAGCGCCGGATTTTACGGGCGGCGGCCGGATCCTCTACGACCGCGCGGAGATGGAAAATATCTACCGCACCGGCCGCGGCGGCATTCGTGTGCGTGCAAAATACGCCTATGATAAGGAAAATAACTGTATCGATGTGACCCAGATCCCGCCGACCACCACAATCGAGGCGATTATCGATAAGATCATCGACCGCGTCAAGGCCGGCGTGATTCGTGAGATCAGCGATGTGCGCGATGAAACCGGCCTTGCCGGTATGAAGCTGACCATTGATCTCAAGCGCGGCGTAGACCCGGAGAAGCTCATGCAGAAGCTTTTCCGTATCACGCCGCTGGAGGATACGTTTTCCTGCAACTTCAATGTGTTGATCGCCGGAGTGCCGCGCGTGCTGGGTGTGAAAGAGCTGCTCAATGAATGGATCGCCTTCCGCGTAGAATGCGTGCGTAGGCGCACTTTTTACGATCTGACCAAGAGCAAGGATAAGCTGCATTTATTGCAGGGCCTTGCGAAAATCCTGCTGGATATCGACAAGGCGATCCGGATCATCCGCCAGACGGAGGAGGAGAGCGAGGTTGTCCCCAACCTGATGATCGGATTCGGCATTGATGAGGTTCAGGCAGAATATGTGGCGGAGATTAGGCTGCGCCATTTAAACCGTGAGTATATTCTCAAGCGGACGGATGAAACTGGCAAGCTAGAGCAGGAGATTGCGGAAATGGAGGATATCCTTGCCCACCGCCGGAAAATCCAGCAGATCATCATCGGCGAATTGCGCGATGTAATTGAAAAATATAGCCAACCCCGCCGCAGCGAGCTGGTCTATGCGGCGGATATCGTCGTGGAGGAGGAAGAGGAGGATACGCCGGATTACCCCGTGCATCTTTTCCTCACGCGCGATGGCTATTTCAAAAAGATTACGCCGCTTTCCCTGCGCATGAGTGGGGAGCAGAAGCTCAAGGATGGTGATGAGATTACACAGACGATGGAATCCACAAACAACCGCGAGCTTTTATTCTTTACAAACCGCTGCCAGGTTTATAAGGCGAAGATCGCGGATTTTGACGATACGAAGGCGAGCGTCCTCGGCGATTTCATCCCCGCAAAGCTGGGAATGGAGGAGGGGGAGAACGTTATCTATATGGCTGTGACGAAGGATTACAGCGGATTTATGCTTTTCTTTTTTGAAAACGGTAAGGTTGCCAAGGTGGAGCTTTCCGCCTATGAAACAAAGACGAACCGCAAAAAGCTTGTGAAGGCCTATTCCAATAAATCCCTGCTGGCAGCCGCCCGGTTCGCTGCGGAGGATTGCGAGCTTGTGCTTCAATCGAGCGCTGGGAGACTATTATTGTTGCATACAGGCGCTATTGCCCCCAAATCGACCAAGGATACCATCGGTGTGGCCGTGATGACGCTCAAGCGCGGCCAGAAGCTCCTGCATGTGCGGGATTACCGCGAAGGGGAGTTTGCAAAGCCCCACCGCTACCGCACGAAAAATTTGCCCGCCGCGGGCGCGCTTCTGAGCGCCGAGGATGAGGGCGAGCAGCTTGCATTAAAATAGGCGCCAAACATAGAAAGAAGGCATTCCTATGGTCATTGATGTACATGCACATATCTTTCCAGAAAAAATTGCGCGCAAGGCAACGGATAATATCGGCCGTTTTTACGGCTGTTCCATGGCGGCGGACGGCACGGTGGAAAACCTTCTGCGCTGGGGCGACCAATATGGGGTGGATCGTTTTGTGGTGCACTCTGTGGCGACCACGGCGAAGCAGGTGGATTCCATCAACGCTTTTCTCGCGGAGCAGGTGCAGTCTAATCCGAGCCGCCTGATCGGCTTTGCCGCTCTGCACCCAGAGAGTAACCGGATTCCTCAGCAGGTGGAAGAGGCGCTTCAGATGGGGCTTACCGGCGTGAAGCTTCATCCGGATTTTCAGGAATTCCACATCGACGACGAAAAAGCTTTCCCAATCTATGAGGCGATTGAGGGGCGTATGCCCCTGCTCGTACACACGGGCGACAGCCGCACGGAGTATTCCAAGCCCTGGCGGCTTGCAAAAATCCTAGACCGGTTCCCAAAGCTCAATGTGATCGCGGCACATTTCGGCGGATATTCTGAGTGGGAAAACGGCGCGTTGAGTCTTGCGCTGAAGAATGTGTATGTGGATACCTCCAGCAGCCAGTTCGCGCTCACACCGCATCAGGTGCGGGAGCTGATCGATATTTTCGGCGCAGATCATGTGCTGTTTGGGACGGATTACCCAATGTGGAATCCGGGCGAGGAGCTAAAGAAGCTCGCGCTTGTGCCGATGACGCAGGAGGAGCGAGAAATGATCCTGCATGGGAATATGGAACGGCTGCTGGCAAGCTATTAGGTGAAAACCATAGAGCGTAAAAGTAAAAGCCCGCAGGCCTCTATCTGAAAAGGCCTACGGGCTTGTTATTTTTTAAAGCAGTTAATCCACCATCATCTGCTGAATTTTTTCCTTCACCGCTTGGCATACCGCCTCCGGTAAAAGATCCTCTTTGAAGGATTTATCCCTTGCTGAAAATTCAACGATTCCCTTTTTGCAGGTCTTGGGGCTCACCACAAGCCGCAGCGGCACACCCAAAAGATCCGCATCTGAGAACATGACCCCTGCGCTCACCGAGCGGTCGTCGAAGATCACTTCTATGCCTGCCTTGGTCAGCTCGTCATAGAGCTTTTCCGCTGTTTCTTTTACCTGTGCGTCAACAGCTTTCAGCGCACAAAGCTGCACCTGCCAGGGTGCGATCGCCATCGGCCAGATCGGGCCGTAATCGTCGTGCCGCACTTCGCACACAGCGGCTGCAAGCCTCCCTACGCCGATACCATAGCAGCCCATGATCGGGTATTGCAGCTTACCCTCCCGGTCGAGATACTGCATCTCCATGGAACGGGTGTATTTATCGCCAAGCTGGAAGATATTCCCCACCTCAATACCGCGGCTGATGTGCAGATGCGGCTTGCCGCAGGCCGGGCAGACACCGCCCTCTACGGCTTTTGCCACGTCGAAGAATTCCGGCTTCTGTTTGAGGTCGCGCTCCAATGAAACGCCGGTGAGATGGTAGCCATCCTCATTTGCACCGCATACCGTGCACCGGATACCCTCCATGGAGCGGTCAAAGACCGCCTGTATCTTATCGTTCAGGCCCACCGCACCGATGGAGCCAGGTACGAGTCCGCTTTCCTGCGTGATCTGCGCGGCCGGGTGAATCTCCGTTTTTAGGAGATTGCGTAGCTTGGTTTCATTCACTTCCAAATCGCCCCGAATAAACACGACCACATAGCCATCGTCCTCATTTTTTTGGTACACCACAGCCTTGCAGGTCTGCTCCGGCTCCAAGTGAAGGAAAGCGCACAGGTCTTCAATGGTTTTCACACCGGGGGTGGAGACCTTTTTCAGTTGAGCATGCTCTGTTACCGGATTCTTGACAATGCACTGTGCGGCTTCCATATTGGAGCGGTAGCCGCAGCTGTCGCACAGGACGATGGAATCCTCGCCGATCTCGGTCAGCAGCATAAATTCGTGGGCGATGCTTCCGCCCATCATACCGGAATCGGATTTGACCGCCACCACCTCCGGTACGCCCGCGCGGGCAAAAATGCGGTGGTAGGCTTCATAGCATTTTTCGTAGTACTCCTCCAAATCTTCCTGTGAGGTGTGAAAGGAGTAGGCGTCCTTCATTGTAAATTCCCGCACCCGAATCAGCCCGCCGCGGCAGCGCGGTTCATCGCGGAATTTCGTTTGGATCTGATAGATCATAAAGGGATAATCCGCATGGGATTTTGCTGCGCCACGCGCGAGCTGCACAGCCGCCTCCTCATGTGTCATGCCAAGCACAACATCGCTCCCGCTGCGATCCTGGAAACGGGCCATTTCGCTGCCGATGCTCTCATAACGGCCGGATTCCCGCCATAGGGAAGCTGGCATGACAACGGGGAACAGCACCTCCTGCCCACCGATCGCATCCATCTCCTCTCGGATAATCTGCTCGATCTTGCGGGTGATCCGGCGCGCGGGCGGATAAAGCGAATAGATGCCGTTGCACAGCTGGCGCATATAGCCGCCGCGCATCATCAAGGCGTGGCTTGCAATCTGGCAGTCGGAGGGCGTTTCCTTAAAACGCTCCCCCAGAAGGTGGCTCATTTTCATCGTTTTGGCTCCTTTATCTTCTTTTAAGGCTCAATTGTTTTTCAGTACCTCGGGGTATCATCAGGCCAACAAAGCATCCCTCTGCGAAAAAAGGCATTGACGCTTCGCGGCAAGAGGTGTTTTTCGCAGATCGTCATTTATCAATGATTCCTATAACTTTGCAATCCGTATAAAATTATTATAGCATGAATTTCAATGTCCCTTCAAGGATCAAAGCCGCTTGGCAACGAAAAAAATGGGTTTTTGTTGAAGGATACCTGCAAGTTTGATACAATACAAGGCAGGGGAGAGGCATGGTGCGAAACACCTCAATCCTTTTTATCTGAATATGGAGAGGATGACTCATATTATGGAAGAACAGAAAAATCTAATTTGGAAAGATCGTAAACGCGTGCTGGGTATGCCGCTCACCTTCACCAAATATTCGTTATCAGAGGATCGCATTTTTTTGCAGACTGGATTTTTAAACCTGGAAGAAGAGGAGATTTTGCTCTATCGCGTGCGGGATTTGAGCGTCAAGCGCTCCTTGGGGCAGCGGATTTTTGGCGTAGGCAGCGTGCTGGTGCATTCTTCGGATAAAAGCATGCCGCATCTGGTAATTAAAAACGTGAAACGCCCAGGGGAGGTAAAGGAGAGGATCCATCAGCAGGTGGAAAAAATGAAGGTAGAGCGCAGAATGCGCTTGGGCGAGCTGATGCATGATGACGATTGCGATGACATGGACTTAGGCCAGGAGGAGTTTTAAAAAGCACGTAGAAAAAGCGCCGCCCGAAGTAGCCGGGCGGCCTTCTATAGCTGACTTTTAGGATTTCAGGCCTGATTCCGCACAGGCTGGAGCGGTAGTTGGCGCCTGCTCCTCATCCTTTTTAGGCGGCTCTATATAAACGGTTTTTCTATGTACATCCAGCCGGTCGTAATACTGCTTGAACCGGACGGTATGGCGCAAAAGCCGCTCACAATGCGGGCAAAAGAATTTGGCGCGGAAGGCACGGCAGGTAAAAACCCATTCGCTTTTCTGCTGAGCTTCTCGCCCGCATTGATCGCAAAAGCAGCGCAGCTGCTCAGGATCTACCTTTGGGCTGTGGATATCGCTGATGACATATGCTTTGAAACGGAGCCGCTCATAAAACTCGTCGCCGCATGGCAAGGTGAACTGCTCAACCAGCGCGGGTGAAAAAACGCGGCGCAGGCATTCCGCCGATAAAATGCTGTCATCCAGCGCTCGGTGGAGCGAAAGCCCATCTTCCCCGATGCCCAACATTGCCGCTGCGGCGCTTAGGCCCGTCTGCTGCGCGGTGGATAGCTGAAGCGCGGCTTGAACAATTTTTTGCAGATCGGCATAGTAAGTCAAAAAGGGAAGCGTTTCCAAGCCGTTTAACAACTTAAAGTTTTCAATTAAAACACGAATATCCGTATCGCCCCATGTCAATACCGTAACCGGGCCGTTTCCTACCCATTTTCGGAACTGCGCCATCGTTTGGGTAAAGGGCTCGCCGCTCTGTAAATCCTCATTGGTCAAATGTGTCAGCTCCCGGACGTGCCCGCGCAGCCGCTTGCCAATTTGGGATTTAATCAGATGGGAAAACGCGTCGATTTCACAAAGCTGCTCGTCCAAACGGACGGCGCCGATTTCGATGACTTCGTTCATGAATCCGCCGCGTTTGATACTGTATACGTTATTCCATTCGAGATCCATAACGATGTATTGCATCATCCAAGTGACCTTTCTTGTTTGATCTATCATTTATACGCAACCGAGCAAAGGGTTATTCTGGCCGCTGCCGGTTTTTTACGGTGATCTGAAGGCCTTCCATCACATGGAGCGCCTCTTCATGAAGCGCATGGTCAGCGCCCGCCGTGCAGGCCGCATCCACGATAATCTCCGCTTCCGGCAGGGCAGCCTTCGCCAGCACGGCATTGGAAATCACGCAAATGTAGGAGACAAGGCCTACAAACTCAATCTGATCAAAATTTGCACAACGTAGGTGCTCTGCGAGCGCAAGGGAACCAAAGCCCGGCTTTTCAATCGTGGGGTCCTCCGCCCGGCGTAAGGCGGCCACACGCCCATAAAGCTGCCATCCGGCAGAGTGCTTCGCGCAATGGGGAATGGGGAGCTTCCTTCCCTCCTGCGTTTTTAAATAGTTGTCGTCGTGCGTATCCAGTGTAAAAATTACGGTTTGATTTTTGGCATGATACGCCTCAATTTTGGCGCAGATGGCATCCTCAAGCGCTGTCGCCCGTGAAAACCCAAGGCTGCCGTCAACAAAATCCTTTTGATAATCTACTACTACCAAAGCCTGCCGCATTTTCATTTCCCCCTGCCGTATCGGCGCAATAATGGCCGCCTGCGTTTGATCCTTATGTAAACACACGTGGATTTCTCTAGCTTGCGGGCGAACAGAGTTTGCCTCTACGCCGTCATAAAATAGCCGGTAGCCGCCCGTTTTCGTAGGCGCTGCGTAGCTCTTTGTTTCGTGTGAATACATCTGGTTTTGCTTTGTTACTCGCTGCGCTTCGTGATAAAAAATAACGTTTTCATAATAGCATAAGCGGGCAGGGCGGTCAAGCGTGACAGGATGCAGCGCCGCGATTTACAATCATTTCCGTATACAGAGGAGGCATTGCTTTGAAAACGAAAAAGGAAGGAGGAAACAGTATGATGTGGGTGCTCTTTGCACTTTTATCCGCGTTTTTTGCAGCGGTTACATCTATTTTAGCGAAAATAGGAATCGAAGGGATTAATTCTAATTTAGCTACTGCCATCCGGACGGTCGTCGTGCTGATTATGGCGTGGGGGATTGTGTTTGTAACCGGTACCCAGAGCCAAATTTCCGATATCAGCAGGAAAAGCTGGATTTTTCTCATTCTATCCGGTTTGGCAACCGGGCTTTCCTGGCTGTTTTATTATAAGGCTCTTCAAATGGGAGAGGCCTCTAAGGTAGTGCCGATCGATAAATTCAGTGTAGTCATCAGCATGGTGCTGGCTTTTCTCATTCTAGGGGAGAAGATCACGCCGCAGACGGTCATCGGTGGCATTTTGATAACGGCGGGCACTTTTGTGATGATCCTATAGCGTGCGGTAAACGAGGCTGCTGTAAAATGCTTATCTGTTCAGACAACCCTTTTCGGGACATTGTGGTTTTGGGCTTGGATGCGCCTGAAACCACTTTTTTTATGAATCGCGGCGGATAACAAAGTAAGGGCGCCAACAGCCACCGTAAGCTCGTTTCCGATGCAAAGACCGCCCCCCGCCGACAGGGCGGTTTCAATGTCCGTTCTGTTCCAGTTCACAACAATTTGAAAAGTTACAGATTTCTTACGAATGCATTACGTTTTAAAACAGAGGTTGACGATACACTTTTTTTATGCTATTCTTATAACTGTAATATGTGTGATATCACAGTTAGCGCTTTTACAATTGCAAAGGAGGGTTTTGATTGATTGATATTGTAAACGTAACCAAACGGTTCGGCAAATTTACCGCTTTAAGCGGGATGAACCTTTCCGTGGGGTGCTCTTCCATCTATGGCCTGGTGGGTTACAATGGCGCGGGAAAAACGACGCTATTGAAAACCGTTTCCGGCGTATATAAGCCAGAAGAGGGTGAGGTGCGCATCGGTGGCGAAAACATTTTTGACAATGCAAAAATGAAGCAGCGCTTGTTTTATGTGCCGGATGATCTCTATTTTCAGCCCTATGCGAGCATGGAAAAGATGGCGCGCTTCTATAAAGGCTACTACCCCAAATTCAGTGATAAAACGTTTCAAAACTTGACCAAGGTATTCGGCTTGGATTCCAGCAAACGCATCAATGGTTTTTCCAAGGGGATGCAGAGGCAGGCAGAATTTGTGCTGGGTATGTCGGCCCATCCGGATGTTTTGCTGCTGGATGAATCCTTTGATGGGCTCGATCCCGCCAAGCGGAGCCTGAGCAAACAATTGTTGGTGGAATATATGGCGGAAAAAGAAGTGTCCATCATTGTTTCTTCCCATAATCTGCATGAAATAGAAGGCCTTTGTGACCATGTAGGATTAATCAATGGTCAAAAGCTCGCCTTGGATTGCTCGATTCAAGAGATCAGCCAAAACCGCTGCAAATTCCGCTTGGCCTTTAACCGGGAGATGACGCAGCAGGATTTTGCCGGTTTGGAAATCAAGCGGTTTAAAAAGGATGGCAGCATGATCCTTTTAACCACAGCAGGGGAGCGGGCGCCAATTGAAGAAAAGCTTCGGCAGATGAAGCCTCTTGTGCTTGAAAGCATGCCGCTTTCACTGGAAGAAATATTTCTGGATGAAATGGAGGGAACCGACTATGACTTCACCGAAATCTTCAATTAATCCACGCCTGTATACGTTCCGAACGGCGCTGACGTCCAATTTTCTAATGCCGTTGCTGAATATGGCCGCGCTGGCGTTTTGCATCCCTGTCATGAACTTGATCAGGATCCTGTCGATCAACAATGCCGCCGCCTCTCCCCGCCAGGGGGAAACGGTAGTCTCTTTGAAAGAAACCTATCGGTATCTGCTGATGGGAGATGCCGAATTTGCTCCCTTGGCTATTTTGGCTGTGGTTGGCTGTTCGGTTTTGCTGGGTGTGATGATGTTTCGCTTTATTGCCAGCAAAAAAACAGTCAATGTATTTTATAGCCTCGGCATCACGCGGAAATCCCTTTTTGTATCCAAATATCTGGCAGGTGTCCTGATGCTGGTTGTGTCTGTCGCTTTACCATTGCTGTTCAATCTCATTCTCAACTTTTCCTATCTGGGCTCTTCCTGGCAGCTTTGGAGCGCAACGGCCTATTATTTCTGGAGCTTTTCGATCTTGGCCTGTTTTTCTTTTACGGTGACGGCAGCGGTGTTCAGTTGCGTGGGCACTGTGGCAGAGGGCTGCTTTTTCCCATTTGTGATTCTCGGCTCGCCGATGATTATCCTTTATTGCCTGCAATATTTGATGGAAACGCTTTTTGGGAATCCCTATGGGGAATACTTTATGGGCTATGGCACCACAGACCTTCCTACTACTTTTAAGGCGTTCAATCCCATTTTGTTTCTCTATGATGGCGTCAACAACCTATCCGCATTGGATGCGAGCGGGAAGCTGATACCAAGCTCATACGGAGAGGGTGCACCTTGGGTGAAGCCGAATTTCCTACCGCTGGTTTTCTGGACCATCGCGGTTGTCGCTGTTATGTTTCTGGGTATGTATCTGTTTCGGAAGCGTAAGGCGGAAATCTGCGGCTTCCTCGGCGCAAATCCTGTTTTAAACTTTTTCATTACATTCCTGCTCGGCTTCCTCGGCTTTGGGCTTGTCATTCATGTTACGCAGGCAAAGCTCCCCATGGCGCTTGCCATCGTAGTCGGCTTACTGGTGTTTACAGTGATCTACTGCATTGTGGATTTTGCCTTGATCCGAAATGGGAAAGAATTTTTACGCGGGTTGAAAAAGCTGCCGATTCATCTCGGCATCACGCTGATCATCGGCATCGTGTTTGCGACGGGCCTGTTTGGCTTCAGCACGCGCATCCCGGAGCTTTCAGAGATTCAAAGCGCTTCTATCACAGTGCCCGCCGAATCGATTATTGGCACAGGCTGCATAGGTTCGTCTTACGGCTCGGAGTATAATTGGGGCTCTTTGGGCAACATGCTGGAGGGGATTGAGGCGGAGGAGGATCTTCGCTTGGTCCGTCAGGTGCATGAGCGGATTATTCAAACCGGCGATCAGAAAATCACCGCCAATCAGGAGGGGATTGCTCGTGAGGATCAATTTGTTGAGAGCACCATTCAGGTGGTATATCAGCTCAAAAACGGAAAGCAGCTCATGCGGCACTATTACCATGTGCCGGTTCAGGCGATCAATCAATTGCTTCATATAGAGGATACGGAAGCTGGCCGCGAGCAGATTCAAAAATTATTGACAGCTCCCTTAACGTCGCGGTATGATAATTGGGTACAGGAATCTATTCAGAAAACGGGCGCTATCGTCCTGTGGAGCCCCGATCTGGAGAAGGAGACGGAGCTTAGCCTGTCTGAGCCGCAGCGGAGGATGCTTCTGCAATGCGTTGCCGATGATTTGACCGCTCAGAAGGCAGACCAGCGTTATTTCCCCACGCAGCAGCTGCTTGGCCTCATTCATATTCAGGATAGTGAACGAAACATGGGCTATGGCGGAAGCGGCGGGATGCGAATGCCCTCCGTTAGCACAATGGACGGGTATACGGTGTATCTGACCAAGGAGATGCAAAAAACCATTCAGTTCCTGCAATCCAACGGCTTTTATAATGCGATCGGCCGGCCCGCCGAAGTGGAAAGCGTGAAAATTGTGCGCGCGCGCGAAGAAGAGAATCACGCTCCGGAGCATCTGCGTTATGACTCCTTTTTCTTTATTGGTTCTTGGCAGTCATCCAAATACATGGCGGAGGAAGTGCAAAAGTATGAATCACAGGGCGGCGTCTATGAGTCGGCCTTCAAAAACGCTGTAGAGATTGCCGATGCCAAGCAGGCGCAGGAAATTGCCGACCGTTCTCATATCGCCTATTTCTACGGGGTGGATGGGTACTTTGTTCAGGTGAAGCTGGCGGGCGACAAGGGTTACACCTGTATGTTCCTGCCCGAATCCGCTGCGCCGCAGTATGTAAAAGACGCCGTCAAATAAAGCTTTTTCATATGCTTCCAAGAGGGAAAGCGGTTTAGAACCCTTGGCTGCGTAAGCCCTGCCCATAGCCGTTGCTGTGGGCGGGGCATTGCCTTTCAGTTTTACGATTAGGATATGGAGGAGGGAACCGCCTTGATCGACATCGACCTGCGAAGCCGCACGCCGATCTATGAGCAGATTAAGGAGCAGATCATGCGCCTGATCCAGCTCGGTGTGTTTCGCCCAAATGAACAGCTGCCGTCTATCCGTGCGCTGTCACGCGAGCTGAACCTGAATATTAATACGGTAAAGCATGCGTTTATGGATTTGGAGGCGGACGGCGTGATTTATTCCATGCCGGGCAAAGGCAGCTATGTAAACGAAAATGCGTTTGCCAATACGCGAATCAAGGAAAAGGCGCTGGAGGAAATACGCACTGCGGTTTCTTCTGGGCAGTCCAAAGGCGTTTTGCAGGCGGAAATCATTGAGTTGGTAAAAGAGATTTACGCAAAGGGGGAGATCCAATGATTGATGTGATCGACGTGACGAAAAGGTTTGGTCGTTTTACCGCCTTGAGCGGCCTTTCGCTAAGCGTCCATAAAGCGTCAATCTATGGGCTTGTAGGGTTTAACGGAGCAGGCAAAACCACTCTTTTAAAAACGATTGCGGGCATCTACCGGCCGGAGGAAGGCGTTGTGCGGGTGAATGCCGAGAATATTTTTGACAATGCCAAAATGAAGCAGCGTCTTTTTTATATGCCGGACGAGCTCTATTTTCAGGCTTACGCTACGCTGAAGAAAATGGCTCGTTTTTATGAGAGCTACTATCCTTGCTTTAGTTGGAACACCTTTCGGGAACTATGCGATCTTTTTCGCCTGAATCCAAATGAAAAAATCAATGGCTTTTCAAAGGGGATGCGCCGGCAGGCGGAGCTGGTGCTCTGCCTTTCCACACGTCCGGAATTTTTGTTGCTGGATGAATCTTTCGATGGGCTGGATCCAGCAAAGCGGATTCTCGCCAAAAAGCTGCTGCTTGAATATGTGGCGGAGCGCGGCGCCTCTGTGATTATTTCTTCCCATAATCTTCACGAGCTAGAGGATCTCTGCGATCATGTCGGCCTTCTGGATGGTCAAAAGCTTTTGCTTGACTGCTCGGTAGATGATATCAGCGCCAGCCGCTGCAAATTCCGGGTAGCGTTTAACCGTGAAATGGATCGCGATGATTTTTCAGATTTTTCTCTCAAGCGATTCACAAAAGATGGCTGCTTGATTACCTTTACCGTGCAGGGAGATATCCGCGAGCAGGAGGAGCGGCTTCGTGCAATGAACCCCATCTTATTGGAAAGCTTTCCACTCTCATTGGAAGAGATTTTCATGGATGAGATGGAGGGAGAAGAGCAGGATTACGCTGATATATTCAAATAAAAGCTGTATGAAACCAGAAGGGAGAGCAGTTATGGAGAGGAAGAGACGCGTTTTATCGCCAAGTGCCGGTTTGATTCGGCGGTCTTTGATATCCGGCCTGCCTGCGGTGCTGCCATATTTGTTATCGATGCTGATCCTGTTCACAGGGATAACATTTCAGTTCGTGCTTACGTATGATAGTAAGTTTGCGCCATATTTACAGCAAAATTCTTCGCCCACTTTGCGGTCGATATACCGCTATGTTCTTTTTGAATCGGATGGTCTGCTGCCCCTGCAAATTTGTGTGCTTTTGGCGCCGGTCGTCCTGGGAATTTGTCTCTTCCGTTTTATGGCGAGCAAGCGTACTGTCAATGTATATTACAGCTTGGGGTTCTCCAGACAGTCGCTGTTTTGGTGCCGTTATATGGCAGGCGAGCTTTTGCTGCTGCTTGCCTCTTTGATCCCGGTCGCTGCAAATGTTTTTTTGAATCTGGCCTATTTTGGATCAAGCAGGGGGCTGTGGATTGCTGCCGGTTCCGTATTGGCGGCTTTGGTGATCCTATCTTCCCTGAGCTTTGCCGTGACGGCGCTGGTGTTCAGCTGCGTAGGCACCATTGGTGAGGGCGCCCTATATTCTGTACTTCTGCTTTTATCGCCTACCATTCTGCTCGCTGGGGCAGAGGGGCTGATGAACTGCGTTTGGGGTAATCCGTATGGCGCTACTTTTGAAACGATGGAATATAATAGCGTTCTATTTACAATGATATCCAGTTATCAGCAGGTTCAGCCTCTTTTCCTGTTGAAAGCAAGCGTCGGTCAGGCTTTTGAGCAGTGCATAGACGCGCAATGGGGAGCGCCTCACGTTTTTCCGCTTTTACTTTGGGCTTTGGTTGCCATTGGCGCCGCTGCCCTTGGTTCCTTTCTGTTCCGGCGCAGGAAGGCTGAAATCTGTGGCTTCTTGGGCAAAAGCAAGGTGCTTAACGTATGCGTGGTTGGTTTGATCGGCTTCTTCTGCTACGGGGCCGTTTTGAAGGTGGCTTCCCCCTTGCCGGCCTATGTCGCAGTGCTGCTAGGCGTATTGGCCTATGCGGCCGTTTATTGCTTTTTTTACTTAGCACTGACGCGTGATGCAAAGCGCTTTTGCAAAAGGCTGCGTCTTCTACCGCTCCACTTGGGGGCGGTAGTATTACTGGGTGTTTTTGCTGTGACGGGGTTTGGCGGATTCAGCAGCTATGTTCCGGAGGTTTCCCAAGTGCAGAGCGCAGCGGTTGTGATGCCCAATCAGAGCATTCAAATAACGGGCTATAACGGATCAGGCGGAAATGATGAGTACCGCTCTTTGCTGCAAGGCGATCTCATACCAGGTTTTACCTCCCCGAACGATCTTGCCCTGATTACAAAGCTGCATCAGAATCTGGCTACATCAGGCAAACAGCCTCTGCGGGAAACGGGGCCGCGTAAGGAGCAGGTCGTTCATACGGTGATCCAATTTGTTTATACCCTCAAAGATGGCCGTCAGGTAAGGCGTCATTATGACAGAATCGCATTTTCCCAGTTGATGCAGTTCTTGCAGTTGGAGGATAGCGACCGTTACCATGCGATGGTTCGGGAGGTGCTGACCGGCGCGCCGGACCCGGAGGCGTTCGACCGGCTCAATAGCTGGAAAAGTGAACTGCAAGCTTCCGATTTGATACGAATTAGCGGCAAATGGATGGCAAAGGAGCAGGCGCTGCATTTGAATAAAAAGCAGCGTATGGAATTGCTGCAATGCATCAGCGATGATTTTTGTGCACAGACCGCGCAGGAGAGATATCATCCCTCTTCGCCGGAGCTGGGTACGGTTGCGTTTGCGCGGTCAGATTCAAGAACCGATTTCTCCAAACAGCCGGTTAGGCAGGTTTCGGGTTCCTATGGTTCCTTCCGTATTGCCATCACCAAAGATATGACAAATACGCTTCATTTTCTGCGGCAGCAGGGCGTGGCAGACCTGTTGGAGGAAATTCCGGAGATTCGCAAGCTATCGGTGATCCAGGCCAATGGTATGGTTCCGCAAAATTTAGGGTCGAGTGGAACGTTTCCATATGTTTCTATCCGATACGCTGCCCAGGAATTTCATGGCCGGTGGGTGAAAAACCTTTTGTCCGGCTATGAATCCTTCTACAGTAACGGCCCGGCGATTTCGGCATTCCGGCATTCCCGCGTCATACTGGATCAGAAGGAAATCGAAGAGATCATGGCACATGCCTATCTGCATTATTTTTTGGATACGGAAGGTTATTATATACTCGTAGAATTTGAAGATCAAATGGGAAATGCGGTTTTGTTTCTTCCAGAAAAAGAGGCGCCGCAGTGGCTTTCCCAACGCGTCAATCAATCCTCCTGTGTGCAACCATAGTTTGCATGCAAGAGCAAAAAGGCATATAATTAGGAAACAAAGGAATGCGGAATGTAATGAAAGGAGCCGGTTGAATCATGAGCCTGAAAAAGGGAAATAGCGCTGCTGCTGCCGGAGCAGTTGCAACGCTCGCCATTCTGTCGATCGCAGTGTTGGTGATGGTGCGAAAATACGGCAGATAATTTGAATCAGACATGCACAATAAAAATTTGGATGCATAAACTGTTCTGGCATGCAATCGCAGCCAGGGCAGTTTTTCTTTTTGCCTATGGGAGGCCGTGTGTGCTGCTCCAATAAAAAACAGCCTTATCTTTGCGTATAGGGAGAAATTGATGATCTGCTGAATCGGCAAGTGTTTGAAACTTTTTGTTTTGTGATGTACTTCGCTCAGCATGAAAAGTATCTAAAAATTTCAAAAATAAGCTCGCAAGGATATGGGGTTTTAAAATGCATATTATATTTACAATCACTATATGACATGGTATTATAAACTGCGTTACAAATAAAGGCATCGCAGAAAGGAACTGCATTCGCCAGATTTTAATCTTTGTGGAGATACATATGGATTCACCATGCGATTGTCCTAGCCTAAGGGCGAACACAGTTCACTCCTACGTTGTTGCTTCGCTACGCTTATCTTAAAAAATAAAACTTTTTGAAAGCACCCCCAAAAAACAATTTGATATTACGAATGAATATTCACGTAGGCCGAAGCAGAAATCGCCGGTCAGCTTGAAAAGGCATAAAGGAGTGTTTGATGATGCAAGATACAATGGTGCTGGAATTCCCGATGGATCACAACCTGGTGGCTTCCCATGAAAAAAAGGCAGATCGTGAAAACGACCGGATAATGCATTTTGGTATGCAGAGAAAGATTGTTTCCCATATGACTTCCGAATCATGGAAAACTATTCCGCACGTAACTTATATGTATGAACCGGACGTGACGAATTTTATGCAGGAATACCGCGCACTCAGCCACGATGCAAGCCGGAGGCATAAGATTACAGTGAATACAATCATGCTGAAAGCCATTGCAGAGGGCCTGAAGGCCGCTCCGGCCCTTAATGCCCATATTGATTACCGCGAAAGGACTGTTCGTGGTAGCGTAACGGTTTTGGATCATATCGATATTTCCGTTCCGTGGTGCCTGCCAAATGGCGAGATGATGACAGTCAATTTGCGGGATGTCGGTTCGAAATCGCTCGATGAGCTTGCGGCCTATATTGAGGAGATTGGCCGCAAAATGAAAAAAACGGATTTCAATGAGGCAATGTATGAGGTAGCTTTCGCCGAAACGATGGGCCATCTCAAGCGGCTGCACCTCGTGCGCGTGCTGCGCCGCCTGTTCGGCTCCAAGGTGGGGAAGCACCGGGTGAAAACGCTTTCCGGGAAGGCAAAAAAAGCCTACCGCAAAATACCGGCGAGCGACCGACTGACAAAAGCGGATTTGGAGCAGGGGAGCGTTACGGTATCCAATATCGGAAGCATTTACAGGGAGCAGCACGGTGCAACCGCATTGTTGGAGATTGTCCCACCGCAGATTTTTGCGGTGGCAGTCGGAGCTTTGCAGGAAAAACCTGGCGTTTATACCGATCAAAACGGTGTGAAGCAGATTGGAATTCGTCAGGTGATGCCCTTGTGCTTGGCGTTTGACCATCGTGCCGTTGATTTTGAAGCGTTGGTGCCCTTTATGCGATCTATGGATCGCTTGTTTGCCCATCCATCGATCATTCACCAGTGGTAAGAAAGAGGCTGTTGCAAAATGCTTTACATGTTGCAACAGCCTCTTTTTAATATGTTGACATACTGTTGTCATTTTTGCAGGGTATGATAAAAACAACAGAAGTTGTATAGAAAGGGGCAGAAACATATGATCGAGCTTCCAGAAAGCCATGTTATTGCAGGCCAAATGAGAGAAGCACTCTCTGGAAAACGGATTCTTAAGGTGGAGGCGGATCATTCACCCCATAAGTTTACATTTTATCAGGGCGACCCTGCTACTTACCCGCTGCTGTTGGAGGGGCTAGAGGTCAGCGGGGCGCGCCCTGTCGGCGGCATGGTGGAACTCTTGCTGGGAGATATGCGGATGACATTTGGCGACGGCGTCAATTTCCGGCTGCTTCCGGCCATGGCGAAACTGCCCATGAAGTATCAATTACGGATCGAATTTTCAGACCACACCTCGCTGGTCTGCTCGGTGCAGATGTATGGCGCGATGCTTGCGTTTCGGAAGGGAGAGCAGGAGAATCCCTACTACCAAATTGCCCGGAAAAAGCCGACCCCCTACGCGGAGGCGTTTAACTGCGCTTATTTTGGCAGCCTGCTTTCAGAGCTGAAACCATCCGCGAGCGTGAAAGCCTTTTTGGCAACGGAGCAGCGTATTCCAGGCCTTGGAAACGGCGTGTTGCAGGATATCCTATTTCAGGCGCGAATTCATCCGAAATCGAAAGTATTCCTGTTGTGTGATGCGGAGCTGGACAGGCTTTACCACAGCGTGAAAGAAACGCTTTGCGCCATGCGGGCAGGCGGCGGGAGGGATACGGAACGGGATCTATACGGTCATAGCGGGCAGTATCGGGTCATTCTTTCCAAAAACACGCTTGCTATGCCCTGCTCGGCCTGCGGCGGGCCGCTGAAACGGCAAGCGTATCTGGGCGGGAATATTTATTTTTGTCCCGTCTGCCAGCCCTGTGCACAATAAGGTCAAATTTTCCTTACGAAACGTTCATATTGATTTCGCATATTCTTATTTTCTGCGTCACACACTTGCAATATTTGCATTCTATACTAAAGCCAAGATAAACGAAAGGGGATGATAGAATGTAAAAGCTCCAGCCGGTCAACTGCTTTTTTCCCACACATATCAAACAGATAGGTAAGCTTTTTTGTTTCTCTTTTTCATGCATTTCCTCTCTTTTCACACACTGTCCCCGCTGCCGGAACAGAACCCTCCGGCAGGGGAGGACAGACAACCTACAATCCCCTCGCAAGAGGGTTCCTATATAGATTGCTTCTTCATTTTTTCTCCTTTCTTTCCCCCTCATTTTCAGAAAAATCGCCGGTTGACCGCCGGCGATTTTTCTGTGTCTATCCATAAAAAGGAGCGTCGTTCTCCATCGGTTGCATTTTGTATCTCATTGTCGTATAATAAAAATTATTCAGTCAAAAGGGGGATATTGATATGAAAAGCTGGTTTTTGCGATTGATAGCAGTTTTTATGGCTTTCGTTCTTTGTGTGGCTATCTCTGCCTGCGGGAAAGACGATGCAGGGGAGGAAAACTCTTTGGCGCCTGGCCAAACCGCATCGGGAGAAGTAGATAGCTTTTCCACTGGCAATTCCACACCCTTAGAGCCTGTTTTGCCGCCGGATGAGGAATCCGATGTGCAGCCTGTTGGCGGAGGCGGGGACACGCCTGATACCTTGCCAAATGTGTCTGCTACGCAGGGGAAACCGGGCAGCACTGCATCCAACAAGGCAACACAGCAAAACAATAAGACGACAGTCGCGAAGGAACCAGAATCCCGTACGGTGAAGGTCACCATCCCAGAGGGGTATAATATTATCCAAATTGCAAAAAAGCTGGAGGCGAACGGCGTATGCAGCGCAACGGATTTTATCAATACGGCGCAGACCTATGACTTTTCTTATTATCCGCTGGTAGGGAGCATGCCCAAAAAGCAATACCGCGCCTTTAAGCTGGAAGGATATCTGTTCCCGGATACTTATGAGTTTTATAAGAATATGAAGCCGCAGGATGCGGTGGGGAAATTCCTGCGTGGCAGTAAATCGGTATTGGCAAATTATCCATCTAGCGCAAAGAATTTGAAAAATATGGATGAAATTTTAACGCTCGCTTCTATCATTGAAAAAGAAGCGAAAACGAATACGGATAAAAAGCGCGTTTCCGCTGTGCTTCATAACCGCCTTGCACAGGGCATGAAGCTTCAGGTAGATGCAACGCCCGTATATCTCCGTTCTTATATCCGCGATAATGTGGGAAAATATAAAAATCTGAACAGCAGCTATACTGCCTATTGCAATGCATACAATACCTATAACAGCGCATGTAAGGGGCTTCCCGCCGGGCCTATCTGTAATCCTGGCCGCTCCTCTATTAATGCGGCTATTAACCCTTCCACAGAGGCGGAGTATAAAGATATGCTCTATTTTTGCTCGAAAGGTAGCACGATCTATTACGCCAAGACGCAGGCCGAACATGATGCCAACCTCGAAAAGTATGGAATTGTAATTCCAGGCGTTTGATACAGGCTGCCCAAAGCTCGCCGCAGCGAAGCAAGCTGTGGCGGGCTTTTTAGGTTATTATTTGACACGAGGGCTTACATTTTTGAACCAAATCCCCCCTTCAAACATAGAATAAGCCTGAAAAGGCCTATCAAACAGAAAGGGGTGGTTCCTATCCATATGATGGTACAGGGTCAAAGCATGTCCGAAATCCTGCGCACATGCCCATATGCGCGGGCCGCGGTCCACGGCGGTACATATGCACCGTGCCTTCGTGGTTTCGTCAGCTTTTATCCTTGGGCGCGCGGAACACTGGTGAAAGCGGAGGTGGTGAATCTGCCGGCGGAGGATACCGGCCCGTTTTTTGGCCTCCATATCCATGAGCAGGGCTGCTGTGAGAAGGACTTCACCTGTGCAGGCGGCCATTTTAACCCGACGAACCAGCCGCATCCATTCCATGCGGGAGATCTGCCTGTTCTTTTATCCAACCACGGTTATGCTTATATGACGGTCTATACAGATCGATTTCGCCCGTGCGATGTGATTGGCCGTTCGGTAATCATCCATCAAATGCCGGATGATTACCGCTCCCAACCTGCGGGAGACAGCGGCGAGCGCATCGGCTGCGGAATCATTTTAAAATGCTGAATGACCGGCAATGATAACGCCCGCTGCAAATGATTCGTTTCATTTGCGGCGGGCGTTGTTTCCTGCTTGCTTGGGCTTTTACGGTCAAGCGCCATATTGCTGATAATAGGCGTCGATTGCGGCCTTTAGACGATCGTCAATATAGATCTTCCCTTGATATGGCCGGTTATAAAGATGCTCAATCACATCGGCCATGGTTACAATCGCACGCGCTTGAAATCCATATTTCTCTTTGATCTCCGCGAGTGCGCTCACCTTGCCGCCCAAGCCTTTTTCCATGCGGTTAAGGGAAACCATCAGGCCTTTGACCTCTACCTTTGCCTGCTCCATCAGGATTGGGAACGTTTCTTCAATCGATTTGCCGGAGGTGGTAACGTCCTCAAGGATGACAACTCGGTCGCCATCCTTGAGCTTGCTGCCCAAGAGAATGCCTACATCGCCGTGATCCTTCACTTCCTTGCGGTTGGAGCAGTAACGGATCTCCTTGCCGTAAAGCGCGCTGTAGGCGATGGTCGTGGCCACGCTCAGGGGAATGCCCTTGTAGGCCGGGCCGAACAGCACATCGAAATCGTCCCCAAAATTTTCGTGAATTGCTTTCGCGTAGTATTCGCCTAGCCTGCGCAGCTGAGCACCCGTCACATAGGCGCCCGCGTTCATGAAGAAAGGGGATTTGCGGCCGCTTTTTAGCGTGAATTCGCCGAATTTTAGCACGCCGCTGTCTACCATGAATTCAATAAATTCCTTTTTGTAAGGTTCCATGAGAAGGCCTCCTTTGATGATTTATGATAACGCTTGAAACGCGCTCCATCCAATCAGGTCAATTTGCGGGTGACGGTTTGATAGCCCATAATTTTACAACCCTTCATGCGGTCTATCACAAGCTTTACATGCTCGCGCGGCACGCTGACCAGCGTGCAGTTATCTAGGATTTCTATCCTGCCGAAGCTCTTGCCCGGCAGGCCGCTTTCGCCTGCAACAGCGCCGAGAATATGGCTGGCGCTGACGTGGTGCTTCCGCCCGAGGTTGATGCTGATCTTCTCCATATTTGCATCATCCCGGCGGGGGGAGGAGGAACGGCGTGCCGCGTTGGGGCGCATATTGCCGCCGCGCTCTCGGCGGCGCGGGTCTCGCTCCATTCGGTTGCGCCTGCTCTCGGCAGCAAACAGCTCGTCATCCGCACGGCTCGGCCTGCGGCCCCGCTGCTCTTTTTTCAGGAGCATTTTAATCAGAGCGGCTGAAATATCAAGGGATGCATAATCCTCCAGCAAAGCGTCGGTATAAGGCGTGTATTCCTCCAGACCGCCTTCCTCCAACACAACGCGTACACGATCGAGGAATTTACGCTCGTTTGTTTCATTCACCTCGCTGCTGGAGGGAACCGCCTTGAGCGTGATTTTCGATTTGGTAAAGCGCTCAATATCGCGCAGCTCATAGATCTGCCTGCGGCCTGTCACAAAGGTAAAGGCACGGCCCTCTTTGCCGATGCGGCCCGTCCGGCCGATCCGGTGGACGTAATACTCCACATCCTGCGGAATATCATAGTTAAATACCGCCGCGATATCCTCCACGTCAATACCGCGCGCCGCCACATCCGTTGCCACCAGGATGTCGATGGAGCCTCTGCGGAAGCCGTTCATAATTTGTGTGCGCTCGCCCTGCTTCATATCGCCGTGTAGGCCGCGCGCTTGATATCCGCGCGCATGAAGCTCTTCCACAAGCTCGTCCACCTGCTTTTTCGTGTTGCAAAATACGATAGAGCGGCTGGGGTTGTAAACATCCAGCAGGCGGCTGAGCACCTCTGTTTTTTTGCCGACGGGCACTTCATAGTAGGTTTGCTCGATGTTGGGCACCGTCAGCTGTTCCCGCGTGATTCTAATGAGCTCCGGGTCGGTTTGATATTGCTTTGTGATCCGCATGATCTCAGGCGACATCGTGGCGGAAAAGAGGATGGTCTGCCGCTCCTGCGGCACATCCTTCAGGATCGTTTCAATATCCTCCCGGAAGCCCATGCTGAGCATTTCGTCCGCCTCGTCGAGGATGATCATGTGCAGGGTGTCAAGCTTTAGCGTGCCGCGCCGCATATGGTCCATCACGCGCCCCGGCGTGCCCACCACGATCTGCGCGCCGCCGCGCAGGGCGGTGAACTGCCTCTCGATCGGTTGGCCGCCGTAGATCGGCACCACCTTTAAAAATGGCTTGTATTTTGCAAATTTTCGGATTTCGTCGCACGCCTGCACAGCGAGCTCGCGCGTTGGGCAAAGGATCAGCACTTGGGTTTTACGCCCGCCGGCCGGGTTGATTTTTTCAATAGCCGGGATGCTGAACGCAGCTGTTTTTCCTGTGCCCGTTTGCGAATGACCAATGACATCCCTGCCGGAAAGAATCATTGGAATACTTGCCGCCTGGATACTAGTGGGCTCTTCGAAGCCCATCTCCTCCACGGCCCGTTGCATTTCATTGGATAGCTCCATGTCAGAGAATTGGATTTTTTGCATTGTTTTTTCCTCGTTTTCTGAAAAATAACCGAGCCCGATTTTACATCCAACGCGTTTCAAGCGATACCCCGCGTGGATGGCCGGGCCCGGTGTGATTTATAGCAACCACAGCGGATTCATTGCGAAAATGACTACACTATAGTTTCTGTCAAATAGATCCTGACGATGCAGGGGATTCTTCTTTAACGGCAGGCGGCGTTTCTTCCAAAGGCTTAGGCGGTATGTTCTGCTCTGCCATAGATTTTTGGCAAAGCCGTTTTGATGCTTCAACCAACCCTAGGAACAGCATAAAATATTGCAGTTCTTTCGGCGTTTGGAGCGAAAACTCAAATACGGAAAATACGAGAAATCCCGCCAGGGAGGCAAGGTAGGCAACGCCCATCCTCCGCCATTTCCGACCGCTTCGCAGTAGGTAAAACAAATCGTAAACCAGCAGGCTCAGCACGGCGACAAAAAACAAAATGCTGATAAGGCCGCCCTCAACGAGCAATTCGAAATACAGGCTGTGGGCATGCGGCTGATTGATTCCAAAGCGATTTTGCAGCAAATTGGTCACATTTTCTGTGCCTGCGCCTACGCCGAACAGGGGGTTTTCCGTGAAAACCTTTAAACATCCGCCCCAAATAGCCAACCTAGTAACGGTAGAAACATCAAGCTGCAAAATGGCAAACAAACGCTGATATACGCTTTGCGGCAGAATGAGGAGGATGCCGGCGAATAAGGCGGCAATGCCCACTGCCTGCTTTTTCCCCAAAAACATCAGCACAACCAGCATGACGATCACGGCTAAATATGCGCCGCGCGAATAGGTGGCAGCAATCCCGCCAAAAATTAGAAGAACGCAAACGCCTGCCGTGATTCGCTGCCATTTCTCCTTGAGCTCAAATAGGCTGTAGATTGAAACCGGTAAAATAATAATCAGATAGGCTGCTAGGATCAACGGATTATCAAATGTGGCGCTCGCCCGTGTGGAAACGAAATCGGTTACGATAGAAAAGGGCAAGAATTTAAAGATAAAGTGATCGACGTCTTTCCAGAATGGAATCGGAAACGGAATCTTAAGCTTGATGCACAGCATCTGAAGCAGAGCGACAACGCTCACCGCCGCCGCGCCTATCGTTAGGAAAAACATCGCTTGGCGTAGCCGCTCCCGCCGGTCAATCAGGTTGGAGAGAAAGATATCTCCAAGGAACATCCCCATCCATAACAGTGGAACGAGGATTGAAAAAATTTTGGTATCTGACCAAAGAAAAGAAATCATCATATAGCACATATAGACGAGAAACACCTTGCCCACTGTGCCGATGCGGGCTTTTTGCTTTGTTTGGCTGAAATATCGCTTAAACACCAAAAAGGTGGACAGAGTGAAAACCGGGGCGATATATTCAGGCAAAAAAGCCGCGCAAAGAAGGGTAATCAGAGCCATTCGCCAGGGAATCCGATCGCTTGGCAGGCAGGAGGCCCTGCTGGTTTGCTTGTTCACACCCATTCTCCTTATAAACAGCCAAACCTTTTAATTGGGCCTGGCCACACGCTTTATCATTATTGTACGGTCATTGCAATGATTAAAATCAGCTTATTTTACAATACATTGAAATAAAAAACAATACATGCGCCTGAATTGTGACGAAATTGTTATACAGGGCCGCTCTTTTCCGGATGGAACTGTGGATTTTTCGAAGAATTAGCCCCTGTCAAAGGCATATGAAACGCTTTTTCAGATAGATTATGACGTAATTGTAAACTTTAAAATTAAGCCTTGATTTTTCCAGTGGAAGTGGCTAAAATATGTCTTAGCACTCAGGAAGTTTGAGTGCTAACCAAATGAGTAAATTTTATTTATAGGAGGAGTCTATATGACAATCAAACCGCTTTCAGACCGCGTCGTTGTGAAACTCGTCGAGGTAGAAGAGACTACGAAGAGCGGCCTCATCCTCGCAGCGTCCGCTCAGGAGAAACCGCAGATCGCGGAGGTTATTGCGGTCGGCCCCGGTGGGCTTGTGGATGGCAAGGAAGTTGAAATGTACGTAAAGCCGGGCGATAAGGTTATCACCAGCAAGTATTCCGGCACAGAGGTCAAGCTTGATAAAGAGGAATACACCATCGTCCGTCAAAGCGATATCCTTGCAATTGTCGAATAAGAATTCCGTATTTACTCATCAATATTGTTGGAGGTAATCGATTATGTCTAAACAGATCATCTACGGCGAAGAGGCTCGCAAGGCCCTGCAGGCCGGTATTGATAAGCTGAGCGATACCGTAAAAATCACCCTTGGCCCGAAAGGCCGCAACGTCGTCCTGGATAAGAAATACGGCGCGCCGCTCATCACCAACGACGGCGTGACGATTGCAAAGGAAATCGAGCTGGAAGATCCCTTTGAGAATATGGGCGCACAGCTTGTCAAGGAAGTCGCCACCAAGACAAACGACGTTGCGGGCGACGGCACCACCACTGCTACGCTGCTCGCACAGGCGTTTGTTCGCGAGGGCATGAAGAATGTTGCAGCCGGCGCCAATCCGATGGTGGTCAAGAAGGGCATCCAGAAGGCGGTTAACGCTGCTGTGGACGCAGTAAAGGCCAATTCCAAGCAGGTTGCAAATTCCGATGATATCGCTCGTGTGGCTACGGTTTCTTCCGGCGACGAGACGATCGGCAAGCTGATCGCTGAAGCGATGGAGAAAGTTTCTGCGGATGGCGTGATTACCGTTGAAGAGTCCAAGACCGCTGAGACAGACTGCGACGTGGTGGAAGGCATGCAGTTCGACCGCGGCTATGTTTCCCCTTATATGTGCACAGATACCGATAAGATGGAAGCAGTTATCGATGACGCTTACCTGCTGATTACGGATAAGAAGATTTCCAACATCCAGGAGATTCTGCCGCTGCTGGAGCAGGTGCTGCAATCCGGCAAGAAGTTGGTGATTATCGCTGAAGATATCGAAGGCGAAGCGCTTGCAACCCTTCTGGTCAATAAGATGCGCGGCACCTTCACTTGTGTTGCCGTCAAGGCGCCCGGCTTTGGCGACAGGCGCAAGGAAATGCTGCAAGATATTGCGATCTTGACGGGCGGCGAAGTCATCACTGCTGATCTCGGCCTCGAGCTTAAGGATACGCAGATGACGCAGCTCGGCCGTGCGCGTCAGGTCAAGGTTTCCAAGGAGAACACCATCATCGTGGATGGCGCGGGCGATGCAGATGCGATTAAGAGCCGCATCCACCAGATCAAGGTTCAGATCGAAGAGACCACGTCCGATTTTGACCGTGAGAAGCTGCAAGAGCGCCTTGCAAAGCTCTCCGGTGGCGTTGCGGTCATCCATGTTGGCGCCGCTACTGAAACCGAGATGAAGGAGAAGAAGCTCCGCATCGAGGATGCGCTTGCTGCGACCAAGGCTGCTGTGGAAGAAGGCGTTGTAGCCGGCGGCGGTGTTGCGCTGATCAACGCGATCCCCACAGTTGAGAAGCTTCTTGCGACGGATGACGCCGATGAGAAAACCGGCGTGAAGATTGTGCTGAAAACGCTGGAAGAGCCGGTGCGCCAGATTGCTGCAAACGCCGGCCTGGAGGGCTCTGTGATCGTCGATCAGATTAAGAAATCCGATAAGACGGGCTATGGCTTCAACTTTGCGACCGAGCAGTATGTCGATATGTTCGAAGCCGGTATCCTTGATCCGACGAAGGTAACCCGTTCTGCGATCCAGAACGCTTCTTCCGTTGCGGCGATGGTTCTCACCACGGAATCCCTTGTCACCGATAAGCCTGATCCGGCTGCGGACGCTGCTGCAAATGCGGCAATGGCGGCACAGGGCGGCGGAATGTATTAATCCGTAACCTTTACGTGTGATAAGCAATTGTTCCGGGCGCCATTTCTTCTGCATAAAGCAGAAGAAATGGCGCTGTTGTTCTTTTTCCGTTTTTGCTATAGGATAGGAGGAAATAAGGGAGGCAGAATAAACCATGGAAATGGATTTTCCAACCTTGGCGGGCCCACGGATTTCTCTACACAGGGTAGAGGCGGACAGACCTGCGGATGTGGAGGCGATGCACCGCTGTTATCAGTGCCCTGAGGTACACAGGTATACGCAGGGGAGAGCCTTTCGGCTGGAGGAATGGCCGGAAATCATCCGGGGCTGGGAAATGGAGCGGCAAAAAGGCGGGTTTATCCGATGGGGGATTGCCCTAACAGGTGACGGCGCGTTGATCGGAGGCATCTATCTTTATCGAAATAACGGCAAGGTTTTTCTCGGATATCTGCTGCATCCTGCTTACTGGGGCAACGGCTATGCCTTTGAGGCGGTCAACCTTGTCAAGCGCTATGCTTTTACGGAATGGAATATAAAGGCATTGCACGCCTCTGTAGATAGGCGCAATTTTGCCTCGATCCGCTTGTTGAAAAGATCTGATTTTTGTTGCCTGGAGAGTCAACCTGATGAAGAAATCTATGTATGCAACCATTTTTATGAACAGGCTTAAAAACAGGATCTGTACTCTTGCATAAAAAAATCTCTATGTTATAATAAAAATTGTCGTGAAAACCAATGCAGAGAGGAGAGATTTTGATGCAGAATCAGATCACCAAGCGGACGCGCCTTTTGGATGCGCAGGGAAACGTTGCGGAGCCGGGTTATTGTGTGCATAATCTGTATGACTATGTGCGCAGCGATATTAAGGCAAATCCACTGAGGATTAAGGAGTGGGATTTTTATCAGATCACGGACGAGCGCTATACGATGCAGATGACCATCGGCACCCTTTCCTATGGAGGCATGAGCGGCGTGACGCTTTTTGACCGGCAGACAGGGGAGCGGTTTGAGTGCAACGATCTTGCTCTGTTGCCGTTTGACAAATATCATTTGCCGACCAATACGGAGATTCCCCACACCATCACAATCGATAAAAAGAATTTTTACATGTCCTTCGATGTGACGGAAACAAAGCGCCGCCTGACCCTGCGTGGACAAAACCGAAAGGGCGGGGATTTCAAGGCAGACATCGTCTATGAGGTGATGCCGGGTCTTGAATCACTGGTGATGGCGGTGCCGTTTGCACAGAAGGGCCATTTCTATCTCAATCAAAAAATCAACTGTATGCCTGTCACTGGATGCGTGAGGATCGGCAGGAAGGTGATCGAATTCAAGCCAGATACCGCCTTTGGCCTGCTTGACTGGGGCCGCGGCGTGTGGCCGTTTATCCAGAGCTGGTATTGGGGCAACGGCAGCCATTGGCTGCCGGACGGGCGAATTTTTGGCTTTGAAATCGGCTGGGGCTTTGGCAATATGGGCGCTGCAAGCGAAAACACGCTCTTTTTGGATGGCGTGGCGCATAAAATTGATCAGGTATACCTTGAGAAGGACCCGGATGATTATATGAAACCCTGGGTTTTCACCTCTAACGACGGCCGGTTTGAGATGACGATGACGCCGGAATTTGATAATTTTACCAACCTGCGGTTTCTGGGAATTGGAAATCGCTGCCATCAGGTGTTCGGCAAATGGAACGGATCCGTTGTGCTGGATGATGGAACTCGGCTGGATATTCAGGATATGACGGCGTTTTGTGAGTTTTCAGATAATCACTGGTAAAAAATTTTGGGCATCGGGAATTTTAATTCCCGATGCCCAAAATTCTAAAAAGCGCTTGCGGGCTGGACGCCCGCATTTTGCATCTTAGGGATGCAAAACCGCCGCTTTTTGTCCGCCGTCAGATGGGTGTGAAGAACGGACTCCTTCCCCAAAACTACATTGTTTTTCTGCGCCGGTAAAACAGGCGCGAAATCATGCGGATCACCTGCTCGCCGCTGCCGGTTTTATACCGGCAGGCTTCCCGCACGCTTTCCTCCGCATCGCCGATGACAAAGCTGTAATCGGCATGCCGGATAAGGCTAAGTTCATTCACGTTGTGGGAAAACACGGTGATGCTCGCCGCGCCGGAGCGGGCTTTTAAAATATCAGCGGCGCTGGCTAAGGTGGCTGCCGCACTATAAATCTCTAGGATAGAATACTGTGGGTGCAGCCGGTCAGCTCGGCATACCAAGCGCAGTTGACCGGAGAAGGGCAGCGCTTCAATTGCCTCATAGAGCCGCCTGACCATGGCGCCCGTTTCAATCACCATGAGGCAGACCGCTTCGTGCCCACCCGGCAGGCAGGCGCATGCGTAAATCTCCCTCGCCCCTCCATGCCGGATGCGGTACAGATCCTCCTGCGCCTCGTTGGTGAAGCGGGTATAATAGACGTGCAATACGTCGTGGATCACAGCTTGTGTAAAGCAATTGACCTCTCTCTGCTCAAATAGGGATTGTAGTCGGTCTGTCAGATCGCGCGGGATCGTTTTGCAATAAGCATAGGTGTTGCTTGGAATATGATAAAGTGCGGCCCCGTTCATCGCAATCACGGGCAGCGAGAAGGGGATTTCACCAATGAGCGGCAGGAAGGAGGCGGGGGTACGATCTGTCGCTACTGTGATTTTTGCGCCCTGGTTGAGAAGGTGCGTGAGCCGGATTTTAGAAAAGGAGCTCAGCGGTTTTTCCTGTTCCCATAGCACGCCGTCCAGTCCGGTGATAAAAAGGGTGTTCTGGTCTTTCCGGCGGGGAAGACGGGCGGCGTTGACTGCGAGTGATACGGCAATGCCGATCAGCGTATCAATGATACGGTTGATGGCAAATAAATATGGGTTGACATCCGCGCCGTGTGAAATGGTAACGCTTAGAAATACCACGCAGGTGATATAAGAGGCTGAGGTCTTTTTTAAGACCACCGTGAGATAGATCAGCACGACTATGCAAAGGGACACAATGAGATATTGCAGGATAGGCATGCCTTTTGGCAGCCAAGCCCGTTCCGCCAGCAGCACAAGCATGCCAAACAGGCCTCCAATAAAGGTGCCTACGCTGCGGTTGAATGCAACCTTAACGCTGTTTGAAACAAAGGGCTGCATGCAGAGGATTGCGGCAATGGCAGAATAAAAAGGGACGCCCTGGTGATTTCGCAGCAGGTCAATGAGAAAACATAAAAAAACCGCAATTGCGGTTTTCACAATTCGCATTCCAATCTTAGGCATGATATGATCCAAATCCTTATAATATAGAGTGGGAAAAGAAAGAAGGATACCAAAGCAGCCTTCACTGCTCCGTATCCTCTTCTTTTCCCCAGCTTTCGTCATGATATCCTTCAGGGTACTTCCAATTGCGGCAAAGGCTTTCATAGCGGGCGTACGCCATGCGGACGGCGTCTTCCCAGGAAAGATAAATTTCCTTGCTGGCGTTTTCTCCAACCTGCCGCATTTTTTCCGGATCACTCAGCATGCGCTCCAGCGCTTTGGCATATGCGCTTGCGTTTTCCTCGCTGAGATAGCCGGTTACGCCCTCTTCGATCCCTTCCGCAGCGCAACTGCCAGCAATCAAAAGGCTTGGGCATCCGCAGGCGGCCGCCTCCCGGACGACAAGCCCGTTTGTATCAAAGGTAGAGGGGAAGAGAAATGCGTCAGCCCGGCTATAGAAGGCGCGCAGCTCGTCGCGGTCACTCATCTTGCCTGTAAAGGTTATATCCTTTGCAAGTCCAATTTTGGCCGCATATTTTTCTGCGGCGCGCATGTCAGTGCCTTTCCCGATCATAAACATACGGAAGGAATGCCCTGATTCCTTATAAATACGCAACGCATCCAGCATCAGGCGCAGGTTCTTATACCACATCATACGCCCCACGAACAAGAGCACTGGCACATCATCCTGTATATGATATTGTGCCGTAATTGCGGCGGTATCTACTCTGCCGCGTGGAAAATCTACGCCGTTTGGCATCACGATATAGTCGCCTGTGTATCCCAGAGAGCGCAGGTTTTCACCGGCGCCCTCGCTGACAACCCACACCTCGTCCGCTATTTTTATATGGTTGACGATAAAGCGGATGAAGAAATCCTGCAAAGGCTTAGTGGGCGCGCGTTTGCGGATATCATAATCATATTTGGTGTGGTAGGTGGCAACCATCGGGATTTTCTGCTCTTGCACGATCAGCTTTGCAAAATGTGCGGAGGCAAGCGGACAATGGTAATGCAGCAAATCCAGCTTTTTGCTGCGCACATAATTGCGAAACGCATGCTTAAACGGCCACCCAAACCGGTATTCATCCTTCTTGCTCAGAGGGAAGGATTTGTAGCGGTATACCTCGTAAGGATAGCCGGTATCCTTCACGCCGGGCACGCGCGGCGTAATCACCATCACTTCGCCGAGCTTGTCCTGAATGATGTTGGCATAGTTGAGCGTCGCCGTGGATGTGCCGTCAAGCGTGGGCGGGAACGCGTCGTTCATCAATCCGATCTTGAGCTTCAGTGTCCTCACCGCTTCCTTTTGTCTTGGTTATATTTATTTTTATGATACAACACTGCACCAAAAAACGCAAATATTTTTATAAGCTCAAAAAGTCAAGAGGGGAGCGTTTTGCAATTCCAGAAGCCTGTGTCAACGCTTTTCACAAAAAGGCTTCCGGTTTTTCTCTTTTTTCTGTTTGCAGAGGAGCTGCATTCCAAATTTTTTAAAAGTTTATCAAAGAAAATCACAAGTAGGTATTGGAACTTTTGCAGGAATGCTTTATAATGACTGTGAAGCATCAGTGTACAGTGGGAACATCGCCGTCAGGGCGTGCCCAAACGCATGCTGACTGCGTTCTCGGGCTCGACTGGCGACAGCCAGCCGTCGCCCTGCGGCCTTGTCATCCTGCGTCTGGGACGCCTTGACGGTCCTCTGGAGTTTTTAGCCTGTGGCCGTGCTTCTGGCAAGGCAGACGGCGCAGCTTTCCTTGCCGGAAAGCAAGGAGGATAACGCGGCCAGGGGCGCGGCCACAGTGCTAAAAACCGATGTGTACCCCTGTGCACTGATGCAAACGATTTAAAATGTAGAATGGAATAAAATTTTTGGAAGCCGGCGGCAGCGGTTCCCCGTTGCGTGGGCAGAAAAGGCGGTGCTTATGAGTTCCAAATATTCTGTTTCCCTTGAAAAGGTTATCCGGGATCACTCCCTGGAGGCGCTTTATTTGCCGAAGGCTGCATCTGATCTCTATATTTCTTCCTATGATGTAAACCGCCCCGGCTTAATTCTGACGGGCTACAACGATTATTTTGATCCAAGCCGCGTGCAGTTCCTAGGGCTGACAGAGCTTGCGTTTCTTGATAGCCTATCGCCGGAAGAGCGTGCAAAGCGCGTAGAAAACTTCATGTGCCGCCAGCCTTGTGCGGTGTTGATTACCCGCAATCTGGAATGCCCGGATGTGCTGCGGGAAAATGCACAAAAATACGCCGTGCCCCTTTTGCGCACGGCGGATACAACCTCCAGCTTTATGTCCGCTCTGATTTCCTATTTGAATGTCGAACTAGCCCAGCGGGTAACACGCCACGGCGTGCTCGTCGAGGTAGCAGGCGAAGGGGTTTTAATCCTTGGCGACAGCGGCGTGGGCAAAAGTGAAACGGCAATTGAGCTGATTAAACGTGGCCATCGCCTGATCGCAGACGATGCTGTTGAAATCCGCCGCGTTTCTTCCCGCACGTTGGTTGGCTCTGCTCCTGATAATATCCGCCATTTTATTGAGCTGCGCGGGGTTGGCATTATCAACGCCCGCCGTATTTTTGGCATGGGCGCCGTTAAGATGACGGAAAAAATTGATCTTGTCATTCAGTTGGAGCCGTGGGACAGTGAAAAGGTATACGACCGCATGGGCCTTGATAACGAGTTTACCACAATTCTCGGCATCAGTGTGCCGGCGGCTGTGATTCCGGTAAAGCCGGGCCGCAATCTTGCAATCATCATTGAAGTAGCCGCGATGAACAATCGTCAGAAAAAGATGGGCTACAATGCGGCGCGGGAGCTGCTGCGCAATTTGGGGATGGACGACGGCTGTGAGCCGGACGCTCCCGATCCTGGGATTTGGCAGCGCTTTTAGATTGGCTTTTCGCGCGGGCGAATGAATGAAACGCTTCGAGCGCATTCTGCCGTGGGGTGCGCATGCGGCGGTTTTCATTGGATTGCCTGGCAAAGCAATTTATATGATAGATAGATTTTGGAACACGGAGGACTGGGAATATGTACAGAGTAGGCGTTGATTTAGGCGGCACAAATATCCGTTCAGGCGTAGTGGACGATCAGTTCAAAATTATTGGTGTTGGTGAATTAAAAACCAATGCGCCCCGCCCGGCTGCGGAGATTTTTGATGATATTACAAAAACCGTTCATATGGCAGTTGAGGCCGCCGGGCTCACAATGGATGATATCTCCTCCGTCGGGGTTGGCACGCCGGGTACGGTCAATAAAAAGACCGGTTATATCGAATTTTCAAATAACCTGGATTTCCAAAACGTCCCTGCGCAGGAAATGCTGCGTGAACGCCTTGGCAAGCCGGTCTATTTGGAAAACGACGCTAACTGCGCGGCGTATGGTGAGGCGAAAGCGGGCGCAGGCGCGGGCGTAAAAGATTTCATTGCCATTACGCTTGGCACAGGCGTGGGAAGCGGCATTATTGTGGATGGGCATATCCTCAACGGTGCGAACTTTGCCGCGGGCGAAATGGGCCATATGGTGATTGTAGTCGATGGCGAGCAGTGCAACTGCGGCCGCCGCGGATGTTGGGAGCGCTATGCTTCGGCCACTGCATTGATTGCGCAGACAAAGGATGAGATGCGCCATGCGCAGGATAGTATGATGTGGGAACTGGTTGATAATAATATTGATGCGGTCAATGGGCGCACAGCCTTTGACGCAATGCGCAAGGGCGATGTTGCCGGAAAGCGCGTGGTAGACCGTTATATTTATTATGTAGCATGTGGAATTATCAATGCCATCAATATTTTTCAGCCGGAAATCATCTGCGTGGGCGGCGGCATCGGCCATGAGAAGGAAACGCTGCTGGAGCCCCTTCGCCAGCATGTCCGTCGGGAGCGCTACAGTATGTATTCCTCCAAACAGACGAGAATTTGCTCGGCAGAGCTGGGAAATGATGCGGGCGTGATCGGCGCTGCGCTGCTGGATCATTGACGTTGCGGATTTGGTCAACTGCTCCCGGTTGGCTCATGATGTATCAGAAGATTCAACGCCTGTCCTACTCGGTTGTGTTGAGGACGTAAAAAGGCTAAAATATCAAATCTCATTCGCCTTCCCGCTGCTATTGGCCGTGGGGAGGCGAATTCGGAAAGGTATGAGAATTGCATGAACGGACTCGATGCGGTAGAGGCGATTGCCATTGATCTCGGCTGCCCGGCAAAGCGCGATGCCCCCATGAGGGAGTATACCTCCTTCCGGACGGGCGGGCCTGCCGACCTGTTGGTCGAACCCCAGGAGGAAGGGCAATTGGCTCAAATTTTACGATGCTGCAATGCGCAGGGGCTTCAGCCGGTAATTTTGGGCAATGGAAGCAATGTGCTGGTTGCGGACGAGGGGATCCGCGGCGTTGTGCTTTGCCTGGTGCCGGGGCTTCATTTGCTGCACGAGCAGGATGGTATGATCACCTGCGGGGCGGGCGTCAGCATGAATCGCCTGTGCCGGTTCGCTTTGGAGAAAGGTTTGACCGGCTTAGAGTTTGCCTTTGGCATTCCGGGGAGTGCGGGTGGAGCGGCATTTATGAACGCGGGCGCTTATGGCGGCGAGATGAAGGATGTTTTAACCGGCTGCACACATTTGACGCAAAGCGGCGAGCGCGGCAGGCTTGTGGGGGAGGAGCTGGCGCTTGGATACCGGCGCAGCGCATACCGGGAAAATGGATTTTTGATTACCTCTCTGCTTCTACGCTTGGCTCCTGGCGACAAGACAGAGATCCAGGCCCGCATGGAGGATTTGATCGCCCGCCGTAAGGCGAAGCAGCCTTTGGAATATCCAAGCGCAGGTAGCACCTTTAAGCGGCCGGAGGGCTATTTTGCCGGCGCTCTGATCGAGAGCTGTGGTCTAAAAGGGGCGTCTGTCGGCGGAGCGCAGGTGAGCGAGAAACATGCAGGCTTTGTCATCAATCACGGCGGTGCAACATCGGCAGATATTCTTGCCCTGATCCGCTTGATTCAGAATACGGTATATGCGAAAAAAGGCGTTCGGTTAGAGCCGGAGGTTCGTTTCTTGGGCTTTTCAGCTGTCTAGGGCGCACGAGGAGGAAATAAAATGGACTTTATTATCATCACTGGAATGTCTGGCGCAGGAAAGTCCCGTGCGGTTGACGCCCTGGAAGATATCGGCTTTTTTTGCGTTGACAATATTCCTCCCAAACTGATCCGCACCTTTGCACAGCTAATTCTCCAATCGCAGGAAAAGCGCGATAAGGTAGCGGTTGTAACCGATATCCGGGCCGGGAATTTTTTTGATGATTTTCTGGAATCCCTTGACGAACTCAAGGCAATGGGCTGCGACTACAAGCTCCTTTTTATCGAGGCGAGCAATGAGATCATTCGCCGCCGGTATAAGGAAACGCGCCGTAAGCACCCGCTTTCCGATAAGGCAAAGGGCTCCATCGACGACGCGATTAATGCGGAGCGGGCGATTTTGGCGCCTGCCCGCCAGCGCGCGGATTATATTGTGGATAGCTCCCAGTACACAACCACGCAGTTTCGCGAGCGGATTGCCGGAATGTTTTTGGAGGACTCCGCCCGGATCATGCAAATCCACTGCGTCTCGTTCGGCTTCAAATATGGCATCCCAAACGAATCGGATTTGGTTTTCGATGTGCGGTGCCTGCCAAATCCCTTTTATGTGGACGAGCTCAAAGGCCACACTGGGCTGGAGGCTCCGGTGCGGGATTTTGTTATGAAATGGCCGCAGGCGCAGGGCTTGGTGCCCAAGCTCATGTCACTGGTGGATTATTTGGTTCCGCTCTATCGAAATGAGGGGAAGAGCCAGTTGGTTATCGCGGTGGGCTGCACAGGCGGGCGGCATCGTTCGGTGGTGTTTGCCGAGCTGTTGAGCGAGCATTTTGCACAGCAGGGCCTGCGTGTCAGCATCCAGCATCGGGATATCAAAAAATAGGCTGTGTTCGGCTTCGACTGCTTTTCATACCGTTTTTTTTATTTGATTTATGGAGAGGGATAGGGAGCGCATCTATGTCATTTTCATCACAGGTAAAAGCAGAGCTGGCTGCTGTTGAGAATACACCTTGCTGTATGCACGCGCAAACGTATGGTTTGCTGTTGTTCAGCAGGGCCTTTTCTTTTGTTGAAATGTCTATGCAGACAGATACAGAGCAGATCGCGCGGATGTACCGCGAAGGCATCCAACGAGAGGCTGGGGTAGAGGCAAATTTGACACAGTCTTCTTCTGGAAAATTTAAAGTAAGCGTCCGTACAGCTTCTCAGCGGCAGCAGGTGATGGCGGCTTTTGGGCATGAAAAAGGGGAGCTGGCCCTTCGGCTGAACCGGGCGAACCTTGCAGGTGATTGTTGTATGGCAGCGCTTTTACGGGGCGCTTTTCTCGCCTGTGGGACCTTGACCGATCCGGAAAAGGACTATCATCTCGAATTCGTTGTTCCTTACCGCTATATTAGCCGTGATCTGGCAAAGCTTCTGCATGAATGGAACCTCGCTCCCAAGCAGCTGGAGCGCAAGGGGAGCCATGTGGTTTATTGCAAGGATAGCGAGCGGATTGAAGAAATTCTTACGCTGATGGGCGCTCAAAACGCTGCGCTGGAATTGATGGGCATCAAAATGTATAAAGATATGCGCAATAATATCAACCGCAAAATCAATTTTGAAACGGCGAATATCTCCCGTACTGCCAATGCAGCGGCGGAGCAGGTTTATGCTATTGAAACGATCCTTGAGCATGCCGGGCTGGAATCCCTGCCGGAAGAACTCAAAGAAATTGCCCTGCTCCGGTTGGAAAACCCGGAAATGAGCCTGCGAGAGCTGGGGGAGGCGCTTTCTGAACCGATTTCCCGCTCTGGCGTCAATCATCGTCTCCGACGATTGGTCTCCATTGCACAGGAGACAGCACCCGGCCTTTTTGAACAGAAAAAAACACAAAAGGATGGATGATCGTTGCATACAGTGATTGATGAATTCACACAGGGGGTCGGCAGCGCGTTTGCCGCCTGTGGATATGAAGCGAAATATGGAATGGTTCAAGTGTCGGACCGGATCGATTTAAGCCCTTTCCAATGTAATGGCGCGTTTGCCGCGGCGAAGCAGTATCACAAGGCTCCAGCAGCGATTGCCGGCGAGGTTGCGTCTGCCTTGGAGGGCAGCCCGCTTTTTTCCAAGGCAGAGCCCGCAGGCCCTGGATTTTTAAATTTAACGCCGAGGGATGAATGGCTTGCAGCCTATGCGGCAAAGGTCGCCCAGGATTCCAGCCTAGGAATTCCGCAAATTGGGCAGGATGAAACCATTCTGATCGATTATGGCGGGCCGAATGTGGCGAAACCTCTTCATATTGGCCATCTTCGCTCCGCGATCATCGGGGAGGCGCTCAAGCGTATTGCACGCGCATGCGGCTACCGCGTGATTAGCGATATCCATTTGGGGGATTGGGGGCTCCAGATCGGCTTGGTGATTGCGGAGCTTTCCGACCGGCATCCAGAGTGGCGCTGTTTCGCTTCAGATTTTGGGCCGGAGAGAGAATCGGTGCCGCCGCTCGATCCGGATATGCTCAGCGAGGTGTATCCTTTTGCAAATGCCCGTAGCAAGGAAGACCCCGCTTTTCGTGAGCGTGCAAAGCAAGCAACCGTGAAGCTACAGGAAGGCCATGCAGGCTACCGCGCTCTGTGGCAGGAGCTGATGCGGGTTTCTGTTGCGGATTTAAAGCAAAATTATGAAAAGCTCGGCGTCAGCTTCGATCTGTGGTATGGTGAGAGCGACTCAGAGCAGTATATTCCGGAATTGATGCAGATACTAGAAAGCCAAAATCTCCTACGCCTGAGCGACGGCGCCCTTGTGGTCGATGTGGCGCAAGCAGAGGATAAGGCGCCCGTGCCTCCCGTAATCGTCAAAAAATCGGATCACTCCAATATCTATGCCACAACAGACCTTGCCACGCTCTTACAGCGCCAGCGTGATTTTGCGCCGGACCGCATCTGGTATGTGGTAGATAACCGTCAGAGCCTTCATTTTACGCAGGTATTTCGCTGTGCGAAAAAGGCCGGGGTGATTCCTTTGGATACGGAGCTCCAATTTTTGGGATTCGGCACGATGAACGGGCCGGATGGGAGACCTTATAAAACACGCGATGGCGGCGTGATGCGCTTAGAGGATCTTATCCATACGGTTACATCGGCGGCGCGGACAAAAATGGAAACCTCCTCGTTTCTCTCAGAGGGGGAGCAGGAAGAATGCGCCCGCAAAATTGGCATAGCCGCCATCAAATTTGGCGACCTGGTCAATCAGCGTACCAAGGACTATATTTTTGATTTAGAAAAATTTCTTTCTTTTGAGGGGAAAACCGGCACCTATCTGCTCTATACCGTCACACGGATATGCTCTGTGCTCAAAAAGGTTGGAACTGCCCCAATGCCTGCGCCCACACGTTTTTATAGCGATACAGAGCGGATGCTCATTACACAGCTGCTACTGAGCGGAGATGTGTTTTGCCGTGCAATCAGCGAAAGGGCGCCCAACGAGATTTGCGAGCATGCCTATCAAATCGCCTCTTTATTTTCGCGTTTTTATCACGATAGCCACGTGCTCAGTGAGCAGGATTTGCAAAAACGTGGGGATTGGGTTGCCCTGATGGCGCTGACCAAGCGGATCTTGGAGCTTCATTTAAAGGTGCTGGGGATCGAGCCGGTCGATCATATGTAGCGTATTAGAATAAAATGATGCAACAATCTAAAGCAAAAAAGCCACTTATTCAGCAAAGAGATCCTAATGTGTTTTATTAAAAATGGAGGTGCTGAAATTGAAGCGGCTTTTTTCTCTTTTTCTAATTGGAATGCTGACATTGTCCCTATCCGCTTGTACCGGAAATCCACGGGAACCATCCGCTGAATCGACGAACGTATCAGACGAAACAAATTCGGCCGGAGCGAGTGAGGCTGCTAACCATATGGATCACACAAAATTAACGCAGTGGTCCTCTAACACTGCCATTTCGCCGCTGAAAAAAGTGAAAAATCCAGGCAAAATTTCCTTTGATGATTATAGCCGTCAATTGGACCGCCGCGCTGACAATCCGATTGACGAGCCATTTTTGCAGGCGGTCAATTCCTTTGCCGGAGAGCTGTCTGTTCAAATGCTGTGCGGGCAAGACGAAAATCTCAATTTTTCCCCAGTGAGCCTCTATATGGCGTTATCGCTCGCCGCATCCGGCGCAAAGGGAGCAACGCAGGAGGAGCTGCTGGCAGCCTTAGGGCTCAGCGGCAAAAGCATGGATTATTTGGCCACGCAGTCCAGCCATTTGTTCCAACGGCTTTATAGGGATAATGAAGTCGGCCAGTTGCACGTGGCAAATTCTATTTGGCTGCGACAGGATAGCGATTTCCGCGAAGCATTTGTTGATCGGGCGGCCGAAAAATTTTACGCTTCCGCCTACCGTGTGGATTTTACAAATCCCAAAACGGCCCAGGCGATGAGCAAATGGATCTCAGAGCAGACAAACGGGGTTCTGAAGCCTGACGTTTCCTTTCAGGGAAATCAGCTGCTGACACTTCTGAACACCATCTATTTTAAAGATGAATGGATGGATCGTTTTGAACGTCGGCAGACGAAGCCGGACGCCTTTTATGTGTCGGCCCAGCAAACCGTGCAGTGCGATTATATGAACAGGACGTATGCGATGCACCCCTATACGCGCGGAGAGGGCTTCACCCGCTCAGCTTTATCGCTGAAAAACGGCGGTAGAATGGTGTTTATTCTGCCGGATCAGGGCGTATCTGTTGATACGCTGCTCGCTTCTCCGCAGAAAGCGGCGTCTCTGTTCCTAGGAGTGGATCAGGGCACGGGTAAGGTTGTGTTTCAAATCCCAAAGTTTTCCTTCGGCAGCAAGCTTAATTTGAAGAAAACGCTGCATGCGATGGGGGTTCGCTGTGCATTTGAATCAGATCAGGCTGACTTTTCCGGGATGACGCAGGATCAGGCGTTTTTCTCGCAGATTTTGCAGGAAACGCACATTGCGATTGATGAAAAGGGCGTGGAAGCGGCCGCTTTCACAAAGCTCGACTATGCCGGAACTGCCGCGCCCAATGAGAAAGAGGCGTATATGATCCTCAACCGTCCGTTTTTATATGGGATTGTATCAGATGGGGTGCTGCTCTTTGCGGGCGTGTGCAATCAGCCCGCAGAAAGTTAGTAGAGTACTCTGGCAAAAACACCAGCCGTGCGTCTCTATTCGGCGCGCGGCTGGCGTTTTATTTTTTTCTGTGTTCATAAGATTGCAAGGATGCTTCCACTTGAAAACAGTAGACGAATTCATGAAAAACAGGTAGAATAGAATACAGCAGAAAGAAAGACGAGCCGCCCCGCTTTATAAAGGCGGCCGGCTTGCGGAAATGAGGGATTCAGATTATGTCAAACGATACATTATTGAAGGAATGGAAGCAATTGAAAAGCGGCACGGACATCCGTGGCGTTGCCATGAGCGAGCCCGGAGGAGAGGCCGTTACCCTCACCGATGAGGCTGTTTATCGCATGGCAATGGGCTTTGCCTGTTGGCTGAACCGCCGGTTGACAAAAGAGCGCTTTACGGTTGCGGTAGGGCACGATTCCCGCCTCTCCGCCGGGCGCATAAAGAAGCAGGTGATTGCCGCTCTGACGGACGCTGGCTTTGCGGTGAAGGACTGCGGTTTGTCCTCAACGCCTGCCATGTTTATGACGACGGTGCGGCTAGGTTGTGATGCAGCTGTGCAGATCACCGCCAGCCATCATCCATGGCAGCGCAACGGCTTGAAATTTTTTACCCGTGGAGGTGGTCTGGAGGGCTCGGATATCGAAGCGATCCTTCTTTCCGCGCAAAATAAGGAGAAATGCTCGGCCAATGCAGCAGGCGAGGTGGAAAAAATCAGTTTCATGAACGACTATGCCGCTTCGTTGCGGGATATGATTTGCCGCGGCGTGAATGCGGATGATTATGAGCGCCCTCTGCGCGGCTATCATATCGTTGTGGACGCTGGCAATGGTGTGGGTGGCTTTTATGCTGAAAAGGTGTTGGCCCCCCTCGGAGCCGATATAAAAGGCAGCCAGTTTTTGGAGCCGGACGGCCGTTTCCCCAACCATATCCCTAACCCGGAAAATGAAGCCGCCATGCAGAGCGTCTGCAAGGCAACGCTTGAAAATCATGCGGATCTCGGCGTGATTTTTGATACGGATGTAGACCGGGCGGGCTGTGTAGACCATAGCGGCAATGAGATCAACCGCAACCGCCTTGTCGCGCTTGCCGCTTGCATTGCGCTTGAAGGCAACGAGGGGGGCACGATTGTAACCGATTCAATCACCTCCAGCGGGCTGAAAGCCTTTATTGAAAGAGATCTTGGCGGGAAACATCACCGTTTTAAGCGCGGTTATAAAAATGTGATCGATGAGGCGCAGAGGCTTACCGCACAAGGGATTAACACGCCTCTCGCCATTGAAACCTCCGGCCATGCGGCGCTGCGGGAAAATTATTTTCTCGATGACGGCGCCTACCTGATGACGAAAATCATTATTAAAATGGCGCAGCTCGGCAAATCGGGGAAACACCTGGAGGATTTGATCGCCATGCTGGAAGAGCCTCTGGAAAGCCGGGAATTCCGCATGCCGATCACCTGTGAAGAGTTTAAACCCTACGGCGAGCATGTGATCGAAACAGTCGCCTCCTATGCAGAGGCTCAGTCCGCCTGGCAGATCGCGCCCGATAATCACGAGGGCATTCGCGTTGCGTTTGATAAGGAGCACGGTGACGGCTGGTTTTTGCTGCGGCTGAGTGTGCATGACCCGATTATGCCGCTAAATATTGAGAGCGATACAATGGGCGGCGTGATGATGATCGCGCACCAGCTCTATGAGGCGTTGAAAGGCTGCGCCAGTCTGGATATCACTCCGCTAAAAAAATTTATCGAATAGCTGCCGCATCTGTGCCCGTGTATTGGCGGTGGCAATCAAATTTTAGATCGTAAAGTTGGTTGAAAGATGAATTTATTTTTACCGGTCACAATGGAAGAGATGAAGCAGAGAGGATGGGAGCGGCCCGATTTTGTTTATGTTTCAGGCGACGCCTATGTCGATCACCCGAGCTTCGGCGCGGCAATCATCACCCGGGTGCTGGAGGCGGCCGGCTTTAAAATTGCGATGCTCTCCCAGCCGGATTGGCATAGCACAAAGGATTTTATGCGGTTTGGAAAGCCGCGGTTGGGTTTTTTGGTTTCCTCCGGCAATATCGATTCTATGGTGGCCCATTACACGGCGGCCAAAAAAAAGAGGAGCGAGGATGCTTACACGCCCGGCGGCAAGGCAGGCAAGCGGCCAGACCGTGCGGTGATCGTCTACTGCCAGAGAATCCGAGAGGCCTATGGCATGGAAATTCCGTTGGTGATCGGCGGGCTGGAGGCCTCCCTCAGGCGGTTTGCACATTACGACTATTGGGATAACGCGATCCGCCCCTCCATCCTGTTTGATTCCTGTGCGGATTTGCTGATTTACGGGATGGGAGAAAACCAGATCATGGAGATCGCGCGGCGGCTGGATGCGGGGGAGCCGGTTGCGTCCCTGACAGATATTCGGGGCACCTGCTATGCCGTTGACGTGCGCGATACGCCGCTGTATGGGAAGGAGTGCCCTTCCTACGAAAACGTGCTGAAATCCAAGCGGGAATATGCGATTTCCTGCCGCGTCCAGCAGGATGAGCAGGATCATATCCGTGGCAAGCTGCTCAAGCAGCGGCACGGCAATCAGATGCTTGTGCAAAATCCGCCGATGAATCCGCTCACTCAGCAAGAATTGGATCGCGTGTATGCGCTGCCCTATCAGCGCGCCTATCATCCCTCCTATGAGCCGCTTGGCGGCGTGCCGGGGATTGCGGAGGTGGAGTTTTCGATCACGCACAACCGCGGCTGTTTTGGCGCGTGCAATTTTTGCTCACTTGCGTTCCACCAAGGGCGGTATGTGACTGCGCGCAGCAAACAGTCCATTCTGGTAGAAGCACAAAAGCTCACAAAGCTCCCGCACTTCAAGGGCTACATCCATGATATCGGCGGGCCGACAGCCAACTTCCGCCGGCCGTCCTGCGATTTGCAGGAGGGAAAGGGCCTGTGTAAGGGCAAAAAGTGCCTTGCCCCCAAGCCCTGCAAGCAGTTGAAGGCGGATCAGAGCGAGTATCTGGATATTCTGCGCTCCGTCCGTTCCATAGAGGGAATTAAAAAGGTGTTTATTCGCTCTGGCATCCGGTATGATTATCTGTTGGAGGATCAGGACGACAGCTTTTTCCGGGAGCTGGTGGAGCACCATGTCAGCGGCCAATTAAAGGTTGCGCCGGAGCATTGCTCCGCTGCCGTGCTTGATAAAATGGGCAAGCCGCATATTGAAGCATATCTGCGCTTTGCAAAGCGCTATTTTGACTATACAAAGCAAATCGGTAAGGAACAGTATCTTGTGCCGTACCTCATGTCCTCCCATCCGGGCAGCACACTGAAGGATGCAGTGGAGCTAGCGCAATTTTTGAAGCGGGAGAGGTTGCACCCAGAGCAGGTGCAGGATTTTTACCCCACGCCGGGCACAATATCCACCTGCATGTTTTATACCGGCCTGGATCCTTATACGATGGAAGAAGTCTACGTTGCGCGCACGCCGAAGGAAAAAGCGCTTCAGCGCGCACTGCTTCAGTATTTTAAGCCGCAGAATCATGCGTTGGTGGAAGAAGCGCTTCGCCATGCGGGCAGGCCCGATCTGATTGGGAATGGAGCAAATTGCCTCATCCGCCCACAGGCGGGAGTAAAGAAGCATTGCGGCTCAACAAAGAATTTACAGAATCATCAAAGGGGGAAAAGGCAGAATGGCCAAACGAAGAGCGGGCAAAGGCGCGCGAAAAAAGCGCGCCGTCCTTGAGATACTTGGCGTAATCCTTGTGCTGGTCTGTGGGTTTATTACCGTGGCGCCTCAGCTCAACTTGCCGTTTTCCGTGCCTACCTGGCAGGAGATTTTCAGCAGCGCGAAGCTGACGGAACTGTCGGAGGCGGCAAAACAGCCGCTTTCCGTCCACTATCTCGACGTTGGGCAAGGCGATTCCATCCTCATCAAATCGAATGGGCTCAATGTGCTGATTGATGCGGGCGAACGGGGCAATGGGGAACGAATCGTCTCCTATCTGGAAACACAGGGCGTAAAAAGCCTAGATTATGTGATTGCCACGCACCCGCATTCCGACCATATCGGCAGCATGGCGGATATTTTGGAGAAAATTCCGGTTTCAAACGTCATCATGCCGCGACTGGCACAAAAGAATACGCCTACCACAAAAATATATGAGAATTTTTTGCAAGCTGTTAAAGCTTCCGGCGCGAGGGTGATTGCCGCAGCCCCGGGGCAAACCTACAAGGGTGATCGCGCTGAGATGACCGTGCTCGGCCCTTGTCAGCAGGATGACGATCTCAATAATATGTCCGTCGTCGTGCGGATTGATTTTGGCTCGACCTCCTTCCTTTTCACAGGGGATGCGGAAACGCCGAGTGAAAACGCAATCATGAAAAAGGGGCTGGATGTTCACGCTGATGTGTTGAAGATGGGGCATCATGGCAGCCGAACCTCCTCTGGGAAAGCGTTTCTGGAGCAGGTATCCCCGGCTTTGTGCGTGATTTCCTGCGGTGCGGGCAATGATTATGGACATCCGCACGAGGAAACGCTCGAAAAACTGGAAAAGCGGGGAATTACGCCTTTTCGGACGGATCAGGACGGCACGGTTGTGATCGGCAGCGACGGCGATACTCTTTATTGCGCAACGGAAAAGTCAGGCCAGGAGCTGACGGCCAAGCGGCAGGCCGCTTAATACGCAATTTTGCAAGGCGGCCGGTGGACCGCTACCCTATTATAAAAGGAAGAGAAGGGGATGCAAGCTTTGTCTACTCTGATCATTGACCGCTTTGAAGGCGATTTTGCCATTTGTGAGCGGGAGGACTGCACGATGGTTACCATCGAAAAAAGCCGGCTACCCAAAGGCGTTCGGCCCGGCAATATTTTAAAAATAGAGAAAGATGGAACGATTCGCCTGGATGCAGAGGAAGAGCTTCGCCGCAGGGAGATGATTTTCAGGATGCAGGAGAGCCTATTTGAAAATTCGGACGAGGAATCCATATGAACATCCAAATTTTACGAGCTTCAAAAAACGATATTCCTCTGATTCATGAAATGCAGGTGTCGGCGTTTATGCCCCTGTTACGTAAATATAAAGATTACGATAGTAGCCCGGCTTGTGAAACACAGGAGCGCATTACAGAAAAATTTGGGGAACCTACCACCCCTATTTCTTGATTCTGTGCGATGACAAACGTGTTGGCGCACTCCGTGTGGTCAGAATCGATGAAGCATCATGCCGGATAGCACCCGTATTTATAATTCCGCAATATCAAAAGAAAGGGATCGCGCAGAAGGTGTTTGCTTTGCTGGAACAGGAATATCCGAATGTCATGCTTTGGAAGCTCGACACAATCCTTCAGGAAAAAGGGAATTGCCATCTGTACGAAAAGCTCGGTTATCATCAAACCGGAAAAATCTATCACAAGAATGATGTGCTGGACATCGTGTATTATGAAAAGGTGCGTTAAAATCAACTTCTAAAAAATTTGTCCTTTTCCCTCGGAAATCTCCTTGACTTTTTCCAACTCGCATAGTATGATGTATGAAGTTCCGTGCTTTAATAGAAAAAAGCTTTAAAGCACAAAAACTTTAAAGCGTTATTGATTGCGGTGGAAATTGGTTGTTGAGGGAGATGATCCGGGTGGAAAATACTGCGCTGTGGGTGACAATTGCGGTTTATATCATTGCAATGATGGTGATCGGCATCTATTCGGGGCGCAAATCCAAAAGCATTGCCGATTTCACGGTTGGCGGGCGTAATGCGGGCGCTTGGCTTTCCGCGCTGTCTTATGGCACCGCGTATTTCAGCGCGGTCATGTTCGTCGGTTATGCCGGAGGCACGGGGCTGCAATATGGACTGTGGGGGATCGCGGCCGGCATCGGCAACGCGGTTTTTGGCTCCTGGCTCGCGTGGCGGGTGCTTGCGCGCAGAACGCGCGATGTTTCCGCTCGGCTGAAGATTAAAACCATGCCGCAGTTCTTCGACGCCCGTTATCAGTCGAAAGCAATGAAAACCTTCTCAGCGGTGGTAATCTTTATTTTTTTGGTTCCGTATTCCGCTTCCGTATATAAGGGGCTTGCCAGCGTTGCGGACGTATTGCTCGGCATTGATGTGACGGTCTGCATGGTGATTATTGCTGTGGTGGCAATTCTGCTTTTGTTGCTTGGCGGCTACGTTGCGCAGGCGCGTGCTGATTTTGTGCAGGGGATTGTGATGATGTTCGGCGTGGCGTTGCTCATCTTTTTTGTGCTGCGTTCAGAGCAGGTCGATGGCTTTGCGGGCCTTGCGGCCTATGCACAAACCGCTGCTGGTCTCCCGAAGCTTTCAGCTTCCCAGGCTCTCTCTCTCATTGCCACCGTGCTGATGACGAGTTTCGGCACCTGGGGCCTGCCGCAGATGATTCAGAAGTATTTTGGCATCAAAGATGATAAACAGGCAAAGCGCGGCATCGTGATTTCCACGTTCTTTGCTCTGCTTGTCGCGGGCGGCGGGTATTTCATCGGCTCCCTGTGCCATTTGTTTTTCACGAAGGAAACGATGCCTGTGCAGGATTACATCGTGCCGACGATGCTCAAGCTCGTGCGTATGCCGAGCGTTTTGCTCGGCGTTGTGTTGGTGCTGCTGATCGCCGCTTCCGTTTCGACGCTGTGTTCCATCACGCTTTCCGCGGGCTCGACACTCTCAATGGATCTCATCAAGGCGCGCCTCAAGCCCTCCATGACGGATAAAAGCGTTTCCAGCCTCACAAAAGTTCTATGTGTTATTTTTGTGATCGGCTCCTATGTGGTCGCCAATACAGATACGCCGATCCTCGATATGATGAGCTATTCCTGGGGAATCATATCCGGCTCCTTCCTCGCGCCGTATGTGGTGGCGCTGTATTGGAAGAGGATGAACCGCTCCGGCGCATGGGCCGGTATGTGGAGCGGATTTCTCATCGCGCTGGTTCCCGCCGTCAGCAAGCTTCTATCGCTCGTAGGCGTATCAGCGCCTATTGTTGTAAAGCTCGCGGGGCTTGGCCCTGTGTTCGCGGTAGCTGCAATGATTGTATCGCTTCTACTTTGCTTTGCTGTCAGCGCCATTGATAACCACGCTAGGCAGACCAAGGTCAACACCTTTTTCTACGATGGAGTTGTAGAGCAGGAATAATGAAAAATAGCCAAGCATAAAATTACAGTCACAGATTTTCTGCGGCTGTAATTTTGGCTTATCATTTGGCATATTGCAGGAAAATAATTTGTCCAAACCGCAAAGATATGCTATAATAACGTCTACTGGACAAAACCAAATTGCATGGGCATCTAAAGCTTTTCATGCATAGAAAGCACAAAATATAACAATGAAAAGCGAAATCATCCGAGCTTCCGCCCTTGTTCAGTATCCATAATCACTAGCATTTCTTGGTGGCTTTCTAACATTCTGCGGGTTGATCCCGCTTTCATTAAATTATCAGAGGGAGCCTTTATCATGTTTTTTCAGCCAGAAATTGAAACCATGCCCCGTAGGGATTTAGAGGCGCTTCAACTGGAACGCCTGAAATGGACGGTAGATTACTGCTACCGCAATGTGCCCTTCTACACCAAAAAGCTGGACGAGGCGGGCGTTACGGCGGATAAAATCAAGTCCCTTGCGGATATCCAATACATTCCGCCCACTACGAAGGCTGACCTGCGCGATAATTACCCATTTGGCCTGTTTGCCCAGCCGATGAAAAAGATTGTGCGCATCCATGCCTCCTCCGGCACAACAGGTAAGCCGACAGTCGTAGGCTATACCAAAAACGATCTTGAAATGTGGTCGGACTGCATGGCGCGCCTTGTTATGGCCGCGGGGGCGACTGATGAGGATATTGTGCAGATATCCTTTGGCTACGGAATGTTTACCGGCGCCCTGGGCCTGCACTATGGGCTGGAGAAAATCGGCGCGACCGTTGTGCCCAATTCCAGCGGCAACACGGAAAAAGCGCTGATGTATATGCGCGATTTTCAAACGACGGCCTTGGTTTCTACTCCTTCCTATGCGCTGTATATGGCGGAGACAGCGAAGGAGCTGGGCTACCCCATGAGCGATTACCATCTGCGCCTGGGGCTGTTCGGCTCCGAGGGATGCACACCTGAAATGCGCGCTCAGGTGGAAAAGGGCTGGGGGCTTTTCGCAACGGATAATTACGGCATGAGCGAGCTGGTAGGGCCTGGCGTTTCCGGCGAATGCCGCGAGCGCGACGGCCTGCATTTTAATGAAGATTACTTCTACCCTGAGATTGTCGATTCTGAAACCTTGGAGCCTCAGGCGCCGGGAGAGACAGGGGAGTTGCTGGTAACCACGCTCTGCAAGGAAGGCTTGCCGCTTTTGCGTTACCGCACGAAAGATATCACACGCCTGAATTACGAGCCCTGCAAATGCGGCCGCACCGGCGTGCGTATGGACAAGGTCAAGGGCCGCACGGACGATATGTTGAAAATCCGCGGTGTTAACGTGTTCCCCTCCCAGATTGAAAGCGTGCTGGTGGGCATGGAGCAGATCGGCCCCCATTATCAACTGGTAGTGCGCCGTGAAGGTTATGCGGACACCCTCGAGGTGAAGGTTGAATTGATCGACGGCAGCGTGCTGGAGAGCTATAAAGAGATTGAAGAGCTGCAAAATTACATCCGACACCGGCTGCAAACCGTGCTCGGCATCCAGTGCAAGGTGAGCATCGTCGAGCCGAAAACGCTGGAACGCTTCCAGGGCAAAGCCAACCGCATTCTTGATCTGCGCAATCAGAAATAAGTACGCAACAGAAAATATATGATACATAAAAGTGGAGGATCTCTATGAAAAAGCTGTTATTAGGCAATGAGGCCGTTGCACGCGGCCTATATGAGGCTGGCTGCCGGGTTGCTTCGAGCTACCCTGGCACACCGAGCACGGAAATCACGGAATATGCCGCTAAATATGAGGATATTTACTGCGAATGGGCTCCAAATGAGAAGGTTGCAATGGAGGTTGCCTGCGGCGCTGCCATCGCAGGTGCGCGCTCCTTCTGCGCGATGAAGCACGTCGGCCTGAACGTGGCGTGCGACCCGCTGTTCACCGCCTCGTATACTGGTGTGAATGCGGGTATGGTGATCGCTGTTGCAGATGATCCCGGCATGCATTCCTCACAGAATGAGCAGGATTCCCGCCACCACGCGCAGGCTTCCAAAACAATGATGCTTGAGCCTTCTGATTCGGCGGAATGCTTGGCCTATACAAAATTGGCCTATGAGCTCTCCGAGCAGTTTGACACGCCGGTGATCCTGCGGCTTTCCACGCGCGTTTCCCATTCGCGCAGCCTGTCGGAAACGGCAGAGCGTGTGGACAATGGCGTCAAAGATTATGTGAAAGATCCGCAGAAATATGTGATGATGCCCGCCATGGCTAAGGGCCGCCATGTGGTGGTAGAGGAGCGGTTTCAGGCGGAAACGGCTTGGGCGGAAACAGCTTCGATTAATACAGTGGAATACAATGATACCTCCATTGGCGTGATTGCCGCCGGCATCTCCTATCAATACGCGAAAGAAGCGCTGGGCGACCGTGTTTCCTACCTGAAGCTTGGCTGCGTTTATCCGTTGCCGGTTGAACTGATCAAAGAGTTTGCCGACAAATGCGATACCGTTTATGTGATTGAGCAGCTGGATGATTTTATCGAAACGCACTGCCGTAAGATCGGAGTAGACGTGATCGGAAAAGAAGCCTTTAGCTTCTGCGGCGAATATTCACAGGCTATGATTGCCAAGGCAATTTTTGGCGAGGAGAAGAAAAGCCTTCAGGCTGATGTAGCCATTCCGGGCCGTCCGCCCGTGTTGTGCGCGGGTTGTCCACACCGCGGCCTGTTTTATGCGCTGAAAAAGCTGAAGGTCACCGTCAGCGGTGATATCGGCTGTTACACGCTCGGCGCGTTGGCGCCGTTGGGCATGATCGATACCTGCATCTGCATGGGCGCGTCCGTTTCCGCTCTGCACGGGCACAATAAAGCGCGCGAGGGCTCCAACCGCCATTCTGTTGCGGTGATTGGTGATTCTACCTTTATCCACTCCGGCGTGACGGGATTGATTGATATTGCATATAATCAGGGTAATTCTACCGTGATTATTCTGGATAACAGCATCACCGGCATGACCGGCCACCAGCAGAACCCCACCACAGGCTACACGATCAAGGGCGATCCAACCGCGGCCGTCAGCCTTGAGGCACTGTGCAAGGCAGTGGGTATTAACCGCGTGGCGGTGGTAGATCCTTATGACTTAAAGCAGACGGAGGAAGTGATCCGGCAGGAGTTGGAGGCCGATGAACCCTCTGTGGTGATTTCCCGCCGCCCCTGCGCGCTGCTGAAATATGTCAAGCACAATCCACCGCTCCATGTTGACCGTGAGAAATGCACCTCCTGCAAAATGTGCATGCGCATCGGCTGCCCGGCCATCAGCATCAAAGAGGGCAAAGCGAATATCGACTTTACGCAGTGCGTCGGCTGTGATGTGTGCACGCAGCTGTGCAAATTCGGCGCGATTCAACATAAGGAGGGCTAATCAATGGCAGTGAAAAGCATCATGATCGTCGGCGTAGGCGGGCAGGGGACGCTGCTTGCCAGCCGTCTGCTCGGCAGCGCTTTGCTGAGTAAGGGATATGACGTGAAAGTATCGGAAGTGCACGGTATGAGCCAGCGCGGCGGCTCGGTTGTGACCTATGTGAAATATGGAGATCAGGTGTGTTCCCCAACCGTCGAGAAGGGTGAGGCGGATTATATCCTTGCTTTTGAGCAGTTGGAGGCGGCCCGCTGGCTGCCTTATCTCAAACCGGATGGCAAGTTGATCGTCAATATTCAGCAAATCGATCCGATGCCGGTTGTGATCGGTGCGGCGGAATATCCGCAAGGCGTATTGGATGCGCTCAAAGCGAGCGGAGCGAACATCACAGCGCTCGATGCGCTCTCAATGGCAATGGATGCCGGCTCCTCCAAGGCGGTGAATGTGGTGCTCATGGGCGTGTTGGCGCAGCATATGGATCTCAGCCGGGACGTGTGGGACCGAGCACTGGAAGAAACCGTCCCCCCAAAATTTTTGGAGATGAACAAGCTGGCGTTTTCCTTGGGTTATGATTACTGCGCATAAAACGGGAAGGGATGAAACAACAGATGGATCGTTACTTTAATCCGGAAATTGAAACAGCCTCACGGGAGTATCTCTGGGCGCTCCAGTCTGCAAGGCTTATTAAAATGGTGCACAATGCATATGATCATGTGCCCTTTTATCAAAAGAAATTTGATGAGATCGGCCTTTTGCCGGGCGATATCAAAACGATTGACGACATCACCAAGCTGCCTTTTACCGTTAAGCAGGATCTGCGGGATAATTACCCCTTCGGCTTGTTTGCTGTGCCCAAAGATCGGCTGGTGCGTATCCATGCATCCTCGGGCACAACGGGCAAACAGACGGTTGTCGGCTATACGCAGAATGATATCGACGTATGGGCGGAAGGTGCGGCGCGCGCGTTGACGGCGGCCGGCGCTACCAAGACGGATTCTATCCACGTTTCCTATGGCTATGGCCTATTTACGGGCGGTTTGGGGCTCCACTACGGCGCGGAGAAGATGGGCGCTACCGCGATCCCGGTCTCCTCCGGCAACACCAAACGCCAGGTGCAAATTTTGCAGGATTTCGGCTCCGATCTTTTGTGCTGCACGCCCTCCTATGCAATGTTTATCGGGGAGACGGTCAACCGTATGGGGATTGATCCCACAACGCTTCCACTGCGCGCGGGTCTGTTTGGTGCGGAGCCATGGTCGGAAAACATGCGCCGCCAGATCGAAAAATCCCTGGCTATTAAGGCGTATGATATCTACGGACTCTCCGAAATTGCAGGCCCTGGCGTTTCCTATGAATGCCGGATGCAGACGGGGCTGCATGTGTGTGAGGATTATTTCTATCCAGAGGTCGTCGATCCGGATACGCTTCAGCCTGTGCCAGACGGGACATATGGCGAGCTCGTATTCACCTGCATCGGCAAAGAAGCGCTGCCTTTGGTGCGCTACCGCACGCGTGATATTTGTGCGCTGAACCATGAGCAATGTGCGTGCGGCAGGACGCTTGTGAAAATGACAAAGCCCAAAGGCCGTTCAGATGATATGCTTATCATTCGCGGCGTGAATGTCTTCCCATCTCAGGTAGAACATGTTATACTGGAGCTGGGAATGGAGCCGAACTATCAGATTGTTGTCACGCGCGAGAATAACCTCGACATTATGGAGGTTTATATTGAAATGTCTGAAAAGCTGTTTTCCGACTCCGTGCGTAAGATTGAGGAGACGGAGGCTCGCATTAAGGCCGCCATGCAGACGACGTTGGGTGTTTCCGCTGTGATCCATCTGGTAGAGCCGCAGTCCATTCCGCGTTCCGAAGGCAAAGCGGTGCGCGTGATCGATAAACGAGTGATTGATTAAAGGTAGAAAGGTGGGTTTGATATGCCAATTAAGCAGATATCCATTTTTGTGGAGAACAAGCCCGGCCGGCTGGCCGACATCACCTCTCTGGTTGCGGAAAAGGGGATTGATATCCGTGCGCTGTCCATTGCGGACACTACGGACTACGGTATCCTCCGCCTGATCGTCAACGATCCGGAGAAAGCGGAAGCCGCGTTGAAGGATAGCGGCTTGACCGTTTCTATGACAAATGTGCTCGGCATCGGCATCCCGGATGAGCCGGGCGGGTTTTCCCGGGCAATTCGTGTGTTGGCAGATGCGGGTATCAGTGTGGAATATGCCTATGCCTTCATTACCCCAGAGGTTGGTGCGGCATATGTGATCATCCGGGTGGAGAATAACGAGGATGCGACTGCGGTGTTGACAAAAGCAGGCATCAAGTTGATCGAGCAGAATGAAATTTTTGCTTAAAATGTATGGAGCAAAACCGGGAGTTCGCGATCTATTGATGCGGACTCCCGGTTTCTAATTTACTTTACATTTTTAGTCAACCACATGAAAGCGCAACGTCTTGTTATAGGTGTATTCCCTGGATTCTGAAGCGCTTTTCGTCGGTTTTAAATAAAATTTAGCTTTTATGATGATCTGATAAGCCCCTGCCGGCAATGGGTCGAGCGTAATCTGCCTGCTGATGGTATTGTTTTTCTGAAACTGCTTTTCAACTTCAATTGCGTGAACCACTTCCTCCTTATCCTCAAATTGATATGTAATCACTTCCGAACTGTGAGATATATTGTAGTCTTTTTGAGATTGATTGCGTAGCTTGCAGTCGATTTCAATCGGATCATTTTCAGAAATGCTTGTGTTTTTGACCGCTGCCTCCAAGGTGAAAGTATCCGCTTCCGGGTACTGGAATGCAGGTTGACAGCCGGTAAGGCTCCCAACCAGGACGCTCCCTGCGCATAACAGAAGGAAGGATTTTCGAATTATTTCTTTCACTGTAATTAATTTATCGATATGCATTTATTACAACACCGCCCTTGATGAGGTATGCCCGTGTGCTGGTTGTAGCCTGATTAATACCAACAATTCGCGCAGTTCTGTTCCCATCTGCATATCCACCGATTGCACCGCCACCGCTATCGCCCGCAATAATTGGTTTATCAACTTCAATTGTATTACTCCATGCCATTCCATCTTGTGTCCTGTAAGCCGCACTTACACTTAGAACCTTTGCTGTCTTTTGCCCTGTTTGATAACCTCGTAAGGTTACATTTGATCCAACCACTGGCACGACAGACGAAATTTCATCCACCTTATCACTTTTATAGGAATGAAAACTTCTCATTTTAAAAAATGAACTGTCGTTTGTTCCATTACACTGTCTGGCAACAACATCTCCTATATGCCAAATACCAGATTTCACTTTATCACCAACGGTATACCCATGCCCACATGTAATAATACCATAATATCCTCTGGAGTTACTCCACATCTGTCCAGCCGGACTGGAGTAAATCGATCCATTGCCTATTTTTGACGTTCCGTTAATTGTTGCAGTTAGCTGAATAGTATCATTTGGATCCAAAAATTCATATGCTAACATATCTTTTTTATATTTATCGGGTAACATTTCTTCGACACGATTAATATCGTTTTTATCAAAGATACTAATCCGTACTTTATTATTAACTATGTCAACGCAAAATCTATCAATCATGCTGAACGTATTAAAATTATCATATAAGTAATCGTACAATTCATTGAGTTCCTCATTACTATATTTAACTTCTTTAATAAGTAAGGAATCAACAATTACTTCGCCAGATTGTTTTAGTAGTTTTCCTAAAGGCTTTTGCGTTTTAGCTGCATATTTAGCATACGAATTACTGTTTTCTTTAAAGCAAATGGTGAGATTTCCACGATCATCTAAATACATTCCTCCATATTCTCCATTAGTAAAATCAGAAAAATCGTCAGTTCCAAATGCACTGAGAATGATTCCATTTGGACTAAGCGATTTCGCTTTGGCGATCTCATCCTGCAGGGGTGTCTCTTTACAAGTGAATCCCAAATATTCAAACACATCCTCTTCCGAAAGATATAAGGCTTCTTGTTCAAAATTATTTTGCGATAACAGCGAATTATTGCTTGCGTAAACAGAAAAGCATACAAAGAGAGTAATTATTGACAGAATTAACGCTATTACTTTTTTAACATTTTTTGTACTCATCTTAATTCCTCCAATTTTCAGTCGAATATTTATTAGTTGTAAACATAGGTTACATAATTCTCTCCCCTTATAATACAATATATCCTCATAAATGTCTTTAATATATAAGTAAATTTTACTATATTGCAAATTATAAGTCAATGATTTTTATGTTTTTTGGTTGATATGTTGATTATCACCTTCCAACATTGTACCGTTATATTTTTTATAAGTGTTGCATTGACTATTGCATCTATGGAGGCTATAATTTTTCAGGGGAGAATTGCATTTTCTCCTCCATAAACATGGGAGGTTACCTGTGTTTGACATTTTTTATAAAGGAGTTTTGCATCATGGCCTATCGTTTTATCCTCAATGAGACAAGCTATCACGGCGCGGGTGCTATCCAGGAGATCGTCACGGAGATCAAAGCGCGCGGCTTTCAAAAAGCGCTGATTGTCACCGATGCAGATCTTGTACGTTTTGGTGTTGTGAAAAAGGTGACTGACCTGCTGGATGAAAACCAGTTCGCCTATGAAATTTTTGATCAGGTGAAGGCAAATCCCAGCGTTGCCGTTGTGCAGGCTGGTGTGGAAGCCTTTAAAAAGGCCGGGGCGGATTATATGATCGCCATTGGCGGTGGTTCCCCGCAGGATACCTCCAAGGGTATTGGTATTATCATCAATAATCCGGAGTTTGCGGATGTCGTTTCCCTTGAGGGCGTGGCGCCCACAAAGAAAAAGAGCGTTCCGGTCATTGCCGTTGCAACGACTGCGGGCACGGCCGCAGAAACCACCATCAACTATGTGATCACGGATGAAGAAAAACGCCGCAAGTTCGTTTGCGTTGACCCGCATGATATCCCGGTTGTCGCTGTTGTTGATCCGGATATGATGAGCAGCATGCCCAAGGGGCTAACTGCCTCCACCGGCATGGATGCGCTGACCCATGCGATCGAAGGCTATACGACGCTAGGCGCTTGGGAGCTTGCCGATACGTTGAATCTGAAGGCGATTGAGCTGATTGCCCGTTCCCTACGCAAAGCGGTTGAAAATGATTCGGAAGGCCGCCGCGATATGGCGCTTGGCCAATATGTGACTGGCATGGCCTTTTCTAATGTCGGCCTTGGCGTTGTGCACGGCATGGCGCATCCCTTGAGCGCTTTCTATGATACCCCGCATGGCGTGGCAAATGCCGTTCTGCTGCCATATGTGATGGCGTTCAATGCAGAATACACCGGTGAGAAGTTCCGTGAGATTGCGCGTATGATGGGCGTGGACGGCGTGGATAGCATGACACAGGAGGAATACCGCAAGGCTGCGATTGATGCGGTGCGCCAGCTTTCCATTGACGTTGGCATTCCGCAGACGCTTCGGGAAATCGGCGTGAAGGCAGAGGATCTTGATGCATTGGCAGACGCCGCTATGGCGGATGTTTGCACGGGCGGCAACCCGCGCCCATGCACAAAGGACTTAGTCCTTGGCGTGTATCAAACAGCCTTTGGCGCATAACAAAAATTGCAGATAAAATAAGATTGGCCCCGGCATCCACTTCAGCAGGATGCCGGGGCTTTTATTGATGATAAAATAGAGAATTAAAAAAAGCGGAGCGATTGAAACATGCGGTTAAAAATCTATTTCCTGATTGCTTATAATATAGGTGGTGCGTTCCATGATGCTCGCGCCGCCATGGTCGTAATCAGCGCCGCCATGGTCATTTGTGACAACAATCAGCCAATCTTCCGTGTCATAAGTCGATCTGGATTCCACCGCCTTGAGCAGGCCATAAAGATGTGTATCGTTGATTTGCATCGCAGCGCGGTAGAAGGGATTATAGTTGCCGAATTTGTAGTTATGGCCCGTATGGTCGCCAATTTCAAAGATGGAGAAGATCAGATCTGCGCCGTTGGGATCCCGAATCTCTTTGAGTGTGCGTTGCTGTATGTTGAAATCAACGCCGTCATCCTCAATCAACTCGAAATCAACAGGCAGATTATTTTCCTTGCAATATTGGATTTCCGCAGCATAGGTGCCGTTTGTTTCATTGAAATGCCCGCTCCAGAGGGTAAAGAAGGTCGCTTTATTGACTAGGCCTTCCTGCGCCAAGCGCGTTTGGATTGTAAGGGTATCCAATGTTTTGATGATCCCGTTATCAGTAATGCCGTGCACATCTGCCCACTCTCCGGTTAAAATCGACGCCCAGCCAGGCGCTGTGCTCGTTGCCTGTGTGTTGGCCGCTGGATAAGGCACGCCGCCGCAATAGCCGATGTAAGCTTTACCGCCGTTGTTGAGCAGCTTATACACGCCGCTTCGTTCGTTTTGGGGATCAATATTCGCAAGTCCATCGCACCGGGAACCGTCCCAGCCCATAATGAGCGCTTTTTTTACGGTTTTCCCGTCTGCAAGTGGTGCGCGAAAGTGCGCTTCCACGAGCTGAAAAATTTCAGTTTGGGGGATCGGTTCATCCAGCGTATTTTCAAATATCGTCAGAGAATCCATGTCCTTGTAAAATCTAGCCTCGTCCAATTGGACGAAATTCGGCAGAAACATGGTGATCACGTTTGAAAGCAACAGGATAACTGTCGTGACAAGCTTAGATACAATCAGCCCGGTTGGCATAAAAAAGCCTCCTAATTTGTATAATTTGTTTATAAATAATTATATCAAAATCCTCTCATTTGTCAAATATAAATTAAAATAGAATTGGATTCCTTCATCTGAAATGAAAGAAGAAATTTGGGTTATCCTAAATACAAACAATCATGCGAATAGAATCGTTTGGAAAGGCGGTTAAAAAATGGATCAGGAACGAATTGAATCCGTCATGGGCAGGCAAATTTTTGACTCACGCGGCAACCCTACGGTTGAAGCCTGCGTTACCTTGCGGGATGGTACGCAAGCTTGTGCGAGCGTGCCGTCCGGCGCATCGACCGGCATGTATGAGGCTTGTGAATTGCGGGATGGCGGGGAGGCATATGGCGGCAAAGGCGTGCAGCAAGCGGTAGATAATATTAATGCCCATATTTGCGGCGCGCTTAATGATATGCTTGTGACCAACCAGCAGGCAATTGATACGGCTATGTGTGCGATAGACGGAACAGAGAATAAATCCCGATTAGGGGCGAATGCCATCCTTGCAGTTTCCCTTGCTTGCGCAAAAGCAGCGGCAAGATTTTGCGGGATGCCATTTTACCGTTACCTGGGCGGCGTTAATGCAGTTACGCTCCCGGTGCCGATGCTGAATATTCTCAACGGCGGCGCCCATGCAAGCAATAACATGGATATTCAGGAATTCATGATCTTCCCGGTAGGGGCGGAATCCTTTTCGCAGGCAATGCGCATGGCGATTGAAACCTATGCGCAGCTCGGAAAAACATTGAAAGAGCGTGGGTTGTCTACCACCGTAGGCGATGAGGGCGGCTATGCGCCAGATCTTGAAAGCGACCGGCAGGCACTGGAGCTGCTGATGGAAGCCGTGGAACGGGCAGGCTACCGACCGGGGACGGATGTTCGAATCGCGTTGGATGCAGCTGCAAGCGAATGGAAAACAGAAAACGGCTATCTCATGCCCAAAAGTGAGCGGTATCTGACAACAAAGGATGTCATTGCCCATTTTAAAAAGCTTGCGCAGGATTATCCGATTCAATCTATGGAGGATCCGCTGGCTGAAGAGGATTACGACGGGTTTGCTAAAATCACGCAGGAGATTGGGGAGCAGGTGCAAATCGTTGGCGATGATTTGTTTGTCACGAATCCGCATCGTCTGCGGGAAGGGATTGCACAGGGTTGCGCAAATGCAATTTTAATCAAGCCGAACCAGATCGGAACGCTCAGCGAAACGATGGAAACTGTGCGCCTTGCAAAAGCCTACGGATATGGCACGATTCTTTCCCACAGGAGCGGGGAGACAGAGGATACTTCCATAGCAGATATCGCGGTGGCGCTCAATGCAGGGCAGATCAAAACCGGTGCGCCTGCAAGGACGGATCGCGTCTGTAAATATAATCGGCTGTTGGAAATTGAACGCCAGCTCGATAAAACGGCGCGTTTTGGTATCCGACCATAAATCAATAAGAGAAGCAAATCGCCCATACATAGCGTATGGGCGATTTGCTTTTCTTAGTAATATTTATTTACCGAATACACGATAAAGCACATAAGCGGTAATCGCTGCTGCAACGCCGAGCACGCCATAGCCGAAATCCCACCACATTTCCTTAGAGACCCGATCAAAACCTTTTATGGACTGGCTTTTGCCGACCAGGTCTGCAAAATCATACATCTCTGTGGTGAAATTCTTGAGGTTGTTTTCATCAAGGGTAATCAGCCTAACGCCTTGCGAAACACCATTGATATAGGTTTTAAAGCCGACTGCACGCGTATGAATCAGACGGACACCCTCTACCGTGCCGGTAAAATCATTGACATGGTCGTGGCCGAAAACAGCACCGAGAATATCTCCCTGTTTCACCCAGCTTGCAAACTGGCCGTTGTTGATATTAGGCGGGCAGGGGCCTTCGCTGAGAGTGCCGGTCGTGTTGGAAGGATCTTTAATTTTCCAAAAACGGTTGGAATAAACATCGTGGCCTCTCACGCGTCCTTTTCCAGGTAGCAGCACAGGCTCCAGCAGATCATAGGCCTCAGGCACCGTAATGTGCTGGAAGAGGATGGAGGGCATCGCCGCGCCGCCATTCTGCGCCTTCAAAGCATTACTCGTCTGCTCATACCATTTTATTTGATCCGTCTGGACATAAGCATAGCCACCCTCTTCGGCGTAGTCTCCAGAATCAAGGAACCAGAGGTTGAAGATATCCTTTGTGCCCGCGCTGTTTTGGATCAGTAGGTTATAGTTCCCGCAGCCAGAAATATCCTCTGGCCCTGCAACCATCCGACAGTTGGCGTATTCCTGATAGATTTTAACCTGTTCTTCCTTGGAAACGCCGCTGTATTCCAAATCGTGGTTGCCAAATACAACGGCGAGCGGAATATTTTTCGCAGCTACAGGAGCTACAATTTTTTGAATGGTAGCCCGCTGATTTTCCAGCCCGTCGGCTGTGGCATTATCCCCATTAAAGACGACAAGATCAGGCTTGAGCTCCTCAATCGCGTTGGTTAGAAGAGCCATTGCATCGGCTGATTTAGCATCGTCCTTTTCATCCTCATGGATATCAGTCGCAACAAGGATTTTGAATTTGCCATCCTTGTTGAAACGGAGCGGTTCCTGCGCGCCAGATACGGCGCCAACCGCCAGTGGCAGGCAGGCGACGGTAAGCGCCATCGTCAGGATAAGAGCCAAAAACTTACGGATCTTTTTCATTTTCTACCTTCCCTTTCTTTCTTGATATTATATTGCATCGGCCCGCTGAAACTGGCTGCGGACTGAGATCAAGCTAAACTCATTTCTCATTTAGAATTGGCTTTTTTGGCCTACTGAGGCGGGCCAAAATGCTGCTGCAATTCTTCCAATGTGCAAATATGAACACGGCTGCAAGCGTGGCAGGCCGCTTTACACTGCGCTGTTGTTTCATCATCCATGCCATTTAAAATTACCAAAACGCCGCCGCACTGTTTGTGACCAAGCAGCTCCGCCCGTAGCTGTGCAGCATAAATCTCGCTCACCGCGTCACCCGGACAGGCAGAGGGCATCAGCAAAAGATACTCTCTTTTCCCCGCAGGGGTAATCACCCGAAATAAAAGGAGATAGATGGAAACCGCAATTCCCAAAAGCGTAAAAAACAATAAAATAATCCAACAAACAAGCTCCCACACCATCTGCAACGACCATCCTTCCATCTGAAAAGGGCGACGGTTCATCTGGTGATTCAGTTTATGCCGTTGAAGGAAAAAATCCGATTTCAGTTAAGAAACAGCCGCCGCTCTTATCATCTTATGCGAATCCTGTGAGAAGCGTTTATGATAGAAACGGTTTTTGATCGCCGTAAATAGTGCTCGAAGAAAGCAAAAATACCGCGCGTTTTCAATTGAATCAACTGTTGCCGCGCGGCATTCTAGCAAACAAAAAATGCGACCAGACCTGTAAGCCGAGTTCTGTCATTGAAGGCAGTCATCTATCTAGGCGCAGCGTTGCCGCTGCGCTCAAGCCACCTGTCGGAGAATGCGCCGAGCAAGCGTGTCTCTCCAGTCGGTGTTGCTCCGGATAGGGTTTGCAGAGCCGTGCGGTTCCCCGCACGCTGGTGAGCTCTTACCTCGCCTTTCCACCCTTACCGGCAAAGCCGGCGGTATATCTCTGTTGCACTTTCCCTGAGGTCACCCTCGGCGGCCGTTAGCCGTTATCCTGCTCTATGGGGCCCGGACTTTCCTCACGCATAAGGCGCGCGGCTGCCCAGTCTGCTCGCACTGTATATTGTAGAGGAAAAAAAAGAATTTGTCAATCACCATTGGAGAAGATAGCAAAAATTTGACCGTTATTTTACTACTGTTTCGTAACAATACCCAAAGAAAAGCGGCAGGCCACATTTGCAGCCTGCCGCTTCCTAGAGAATCCCTATGCAAAAATTTCCCGGATGGCAACCACCGTCATATCGGCATCCGCCTTCACAACCAGCAGGGAAATATCAACTTCAGATGTCGTAATCATGCGGATATCGGCCTTCACCTTGGACACCGCTGAAAAAACCTTTGCGGCAACGCCTGGTGTTCCGCGCATCTCCTCGCCAAAAATGGAAATTTTACAATTGCCCGAGCTCACGTTAAGTTTGAGTTCCGGGTTCAGTTCCCGAAGCTTTGCTGAGATCCCGAGCACTTTTCCAAAATCATCCCCGTTGACCGTAAAGGAAAGGGAAGGGTCAGAGCCGTGCGGCGGAGTCTGAGAGATCATATCAACATCAATCCCTGCATCGGAAATCATTTGGAAAATCCGCGATACCAGAGCGATGTCGGCGGGGGAGTCCTGGAGAGAGATCAGCGTAACGTCATCCTTTAGGGTAATACTTTGAATTCCGTTCATATCATTTGCCCCCTTTTTATTTGGCGTTGACAAAATCCTTCATTGCGTAGAGCCCGGCTGGCTGCCCACACAGAAATACTGCCGCATTGACGGAACCGACCGCGAATATTTCCTTGGAGCGGGCGCTATGGCTGATGGAAATCAGCTCATCTCTCCCGGCAAAAAGAACTTCGTGTTCGCCGACAATCGTACCGCCGCGGACGGCATGAATGCCAATTTCGTTTTTATCGCGTTTGGCGCGTTTTGAATGACGGTCGTATTCATAGTGTGGTTTCTGCTCCAGCTCTTCCGAAATCGCATCCGCCAGCATGAGAGCGGTGCCGCTCGGCGCGTCAATTTTTTGATTATGGTGCTTTTCAATGATCTCAATATCAAATGAACCGCCCAGCACCCGCGCCGCCTTTTGGGCAAGCTCGGTGATCAAACTGATACCGATTGACATATTGGCGGAAAAAAAGATCGGCACCTGTTTCGACGCTTCCTGAATGGAAGCGACCTGCTGCTCATTTAAGCCTGTGGTAGCGATCACCGCAGGCGTATGGTGCGCAACGGAATAGGAAAGAATCCCTTCCAATGCGGATGGATGAGAAAAATCGATGATAACATCTGCCTGCCCGTCGAACTGGGCTGGGCTGCTGTATACTGGAAATGCAGTGTCATCCATCCCTGCCGGGTCAATGCCCGCAATAATCTCACAGTCCTCACGGTCGGCAATGCAGGAGGCGATCACACGCCCCATCTTTCCGCCGCAGCCGCTTAAAAGAATCTTTGTCATGAATAGAACCATCCTTTTTTACTTCCTGAAATTGTGAAAAGGGCGTTCCGCTTATTTTATAAGGCCGTGCTTCACAAGCGTTGTGCGTAGCTGCTTGCGTGCAGCGTCGGACAGGGGCGCCAGAGGCATCCGGCATTTGCCGACTTCCCAACCCATCATGACGAGCGCTTCTTTAGCGGGAATGGGATTCACGTCAATAAACAGATCGTTGCAGAGATCCAAATACTGAATTTGAAGCTCCCGGCTGCTCTGCGTGTCTCCCGCCAAATATTTGGCGGCGATATCATGCGCAATGCGCGGCGCAACATTTGCCAGTACGGAGATGACGCCCTTTGCTCCAAGGGACATAAAGGAGGTGATCTGATCGTCGTTACCAGAATAAATATTCAGATTATCCCCACAGAATGAAACCGTTTTTGCGAGAGCGGAAATATCACCATTTGCCTCCTTCGCGCCCACGATGAGCGGGTGCTTGGCGAGCTCGCGGTAGGTTTCCGGCTTGATGTTGAGGCCCGTGCGGCTCGGCACGTTATAGGTAATGATCGGCGTATGGACGTGATCGGCAATATAGGTATAATGCCGGATCAGGCCTGCCTGGGAGGTTTTGTTATAATAGGGAGTAACGACGAGCAGACCATCAACTCCTGCTTTTTCCGCTTCGTTGGAGAGGTAAACGGCATATGCCGTATCATTGCTGCCCGTGCCGGCAATCACCGGAACACGGTGTGCCGTGTGGTCGACCGCAAACTGAATCGCCCCGGCGTGCTCCTCATGTGTGAGGGTTGAGCCCTCGCCAGTGGTTCCGCAGATGATGATGGCGTCCGTGCCGTTTTCAATCTGAAAATCGATCAATTCGCCAAGGAGCGGATAATTTACTTCATTGTTTTCTGTAAACGGTGTGACGATTGCTACACCGGAACCGGTGAAAATAGGCTGCTTACTCATAAATTATGTTCCTTCCTTTCCAAAGGTTTGAAGGAGAGCGTTCCTTACTATCAGAATGTTTACCAAATTAATCAAGATAGCCTTCCGCCGCTAAAAGCTCCGCCATCAGCACCGCGCCGCCCGCTGCGCCGCGCAGCGTGTTGTGGGATAGGCAAACGAATTTATAATCATATTGCGTATCCTCACGCAGGCGGCCGATGGAAACAGCCATACCGCCCTCCAGATCGCGCTGAAGCTTCGTCTGGGGCAGATTGTCCTCCGTGAAATAGTGCAGGAACTGCTTGGGTGCGCTGGGCAGATTCAGCTCCTGCGCACGGCCGGAGAATTTTGTCCAGATATCAATCATTTCCTCTTTGCTCGGCTTGTTTTTGAAATCCACAAAAACAGCGCCCATGTGGCCATCTGATACGGGCACGCGCAGGCACTGCGCCGTAAAGGCGGGCTCCGTTGCCGGGACGATCTCATCGCCTACGATTTTGCCCCAAAGCTTGAGGGGTTCACGCTCGGATTTTTCTTCTTCACCGCCAATGTAAGGGATTACGTTGTCGATGATCTCCGGGCAGTTTTCAAGCGTTTTACCCGCGCCGGAAATCGCCTGGTATGTGCAGACCAGAACACGTTCAATACCAAATTTGGACAGCGGGAAAAGCGCCGGTACATAACTTTGAAGCGAGCAGTTGGATTTTACGGCAATAAAGCCGCGTTTCGTACCAAAGCGCTTGCGCTGCGCCGGAATAATGGCGGCATGGTCGGCATTCAGCTCTGGCACGATCATTGGTACGTCCTTCGTGAAGCGGTGGGCGCTGTTGTTGGAGATCACCGGGCATTCCGCCTTCGCATAAGCTTCTTCCAGCGCACGAATTTCATCCTTTTTCATGTCGACCGCGCAGAAAACAAAGTCAACTTCCTTTGCGATCGCTTCAATATCTGCCGTTGCATCCTTGATAATCATATCTTCCATAGCTTTGGGCATCGGCTTTTGCATGCACCACCTAGCGCCTACAGCCTCTTTATAAGTGCGGCCGGCAGAACGCGGGCTGGCCGCGAGGACTTTCACATGGAACCACGGATGATTTTCCAACAACGTTGCAAAGCGCTGCCCAACCATTCCCGTTGCGCCGATGATGCCGACGTTAAACTGTTTCATTTCACAAAACCCCTTTAATCTTATGACTGAATATGAAAAAAACCGGTTGTCAACCGGTCATCCTTGCAATATAATAGAGAAGCTGGCGCGCAGAATCATCTACGCGGATAGCACTCCATCATTTGCATGATGACAGATGCAGGGCTCTTCGCCGTGCAGCCAGCGAACCGGGTGCCAAAATCCCGCCGCGCTTCGGCGTCCTTTCCTTTCACACAGCGGTCAAAAGCTTTGGCAGCCTAACGCTGGATACTGATAAACGACGCGCCTCTATCCATAAAAGTCATAATAAAATTTGTACTCATCATACCATTCCAGGCGCGTGAAGTCAAACCCTTTTCTTGGAGAAAAGCCGGTTTCTACAAGGATTTTTTTAGCATTTTTCTTCTATTGGAACAATGCATAATTTGTCGCCCTGTTTTGTGAAATCATCATGCAGAAATACCTGCTAAAGGCAGTATATGCGTTAGCTATGCAGAAAGACACAGGGACCGTCCTGCTAATTTTACTGGATGTAAAAAGATGACGATTTTCTGAATTTCATCGCTTGATTTGAACTGGGCGTTTCATTTATAGAAAGGACTGTAAAGAAGTTGAAAAAAAGTGATTTTTATTATGAGCTGCCGGAGGAACTGATTGCGCAGCATCCAATTGAGCCGCGCGACAGTGCCCGCTTAATGACGCTGAATCGTCAAACAGGGGAAACCGGCCACCGGAATTTTTATGATATTGTGGAGATCCTACAGCCGGGCGATTGTCTGATTCTCAACAATACGCGCGTATTGCCGGCCCGCCTCTATGGCACCAAGGAGGAGACCGGCGCGCGTGTGGAGTTTTTGCTGCTTACACACCGGGAGGGGAATCTTTGGGAGGTGATCACCGGCCCAGGAAAGCGCGCAAAGCAGGGCGCCCGCTTTTCCTTTGGTGATGGCATCCTGCATGCTGAGATTCTGGAAGTATTACCGGATGGCAACAGGCTCGCACAGTTTTCTTATGAGGGAAATAATTTTTATGAAATCCTCGACCAAATCGGTCAGATGCCGCTGCCGCACTACATCACGGCGGAGCTAACGGATAACGAGCAGTATCAAACCGTTTATTCCAAAGAGCTTGGTTCTGCCGCCGCGCCGACCGCCGGCCTGCATTTTACGGACGAGCTGCTTGATCGGTTGCGCGCAAAAGGGGTAGGGATTGGGTTTTTAACGCTGCATGTTGGCATCGGCACCTTCCGGCCGGTTAAGGCGGAGAATATTGAAGATCATCACATGCATTCCGAGCATTATTGGATGCCGGAAGAAACTGCGCAGTTGATCCAAGATACCAAAAAGCAGGGCGGGCGCGTGATCGCAGTGGGAACGACCTGCTGCCGCACATTGGAAAGCATTGCACGCGATCATAATGGAGAAATTTGCGCATGCAGCGGGTGGACGGATATTTTCATCTATCCAGGTTTTTCTTTCCGGTGTATAGATGGGCTGATTACCAATTTTCATCTGCCGGAAAGCACGCTGATTATGCTGGTTTCCGCTTTCTACGGCTATCAGCAGACGATGGATGCCTATAAGGTTGCTGTAAAGGAAAAATACCGTTTTTTCAGCTTTGGAGACGCAATGCTCGTGGTGTGAGCAAAAATTTTGAGCGTAAGAAAGCCCGCAAACGGTCATTTATTTTACATGGCAAAACAAGCCCCCTTAGATGATGTTTTTTCATCATCTAAGGGGGTCTTTTTGTCTGGTGTTGTCAACCACCCCTAACGTTTTTTCAATTTATGTTAAAAAGCGCTTTTCCTTATTTTCTATAAAATTACCTGTAAAGAAAATACATCCTGATGAAAACATGATTTTTATTGGAAAATAAAGTTAAATATTCCTATAATATTACAATATCAAATAAATTTAATGGCAATCATTAAAAATTTTTATTAGGAATGTTTGACTTTAGTATCTTGTTTATGCTAATATCTCTATAATATTACAAATTATGATTAAATATAATATACTTCCAAAACATAATATATAACGCAATATAAAGGAAAACCAATAAATAGGTTTCAATAATTATATTTACCTCTTTCAATGCTATTGGCAGTGGGTGTAATTCATTTATGCAATCAAGTGGGCTGTTTGTAAACGATTCATTTGATCGCTTTTTAAGCCGGACGTACTCGTATATTAGAATCGAGGTGAATGACTTGAAAAATCAAATTGACTGCCTTTTAATTCCTTTCTCCGGTAGCTTTGAAACGCAAGGGCTACAAATAGCAAAACAATATTTTAAAACGAAACATGATATACGGCGTCCTATGAACCCAACGGTTGCGTGTTTGGGAACTTATTTAAATAAAAAGGGGCTTACTTTCGACTGTGTAAATTCGTTTGAAGATGATAAGCTGTTGATTGCCCAGAAGCTGCAATGTAATTCTTATCTAACTGTTGGGATTTCAACCACCTTTTGTGATCAAATTGACGATGCGATTGAAATGATTCGTTTTGTACGGGCCTATGCTCCGGACAGTTGCATCATTTTAGGCGGCCCTACCGTCGTGAACTATATTAACGCCTATCTGCATGAATCAGAGGATGTATTTCACTTCAGTATGCGAAGGTTGGATGTACAATATGTCATTCACAGTTTTTATGGGGAGGAGGAACTGTTTCAAATCATTCAGAATACAAAAAGTAACCGCTCCATCACCAATATCCCAAATTTATTTTATAAAAAGCATGAAATCTTCCATTTTACCTATCAAAAAACGGATGTATTTGATTTGCGTAACAGTGTAGTCAACTGGGGGTTATTTCGTAAACAGGTCTCAAATGTTGTGTCAATTCGCACAACAGTATCTTGTCCATTTTCCTGCTCTTTTTGTAGTTATCCAATCAATGCAGGAAAATTCAGCGCAATGCCTGTCGCCGAAGTGGAGATGATGCTAAAAGAAATAGATAAGCAAAAAGAGATTGAACTCGTTCATTTTATTGACGATACGTTTAATGTTCCTGTCAAACGATTTAGAGAAATCTTAAACATGATGAGTCGTAATCATTTTCATTTTAAATGGTTTTCTTATATAAGATGCCAATTTTTAGACGATGAAATCGTTGGCCTAATGAAAAAAAGCGGATGTATCGGTGTGTTTTTAGGGATTGAATCCGGTAGTGAAAAGATGTTGCGGATTATGAATAAGTGCTCGGATGTTAAATCGTTTCAAAAGGGAATTGCCTTACTCAATCAATATTCTATTATTAATTTTGCGTCGTTTATCATTGGGTATCCAGGTGAAACACAAGAAACCATAGAAGAGACGATATCTTTTATCGAGCAAAACCAACCTACCTTTTACAGTCTAAACACATGGGTTTACGATACACGCACTCCTATCAATGAGCGCAGAGAAGAATTCGGATTAGAAGGGGTGTATAAGACCTGGCGTCACAATACCATGACTTATGAAAAAGCCAACCAAATAACGCTAGAGGCTAAGTCCTCCATTCAGAATTCTATTTTAGATTTCTTACCCTGGACGATGATATTCCAGTTAATTGTCCAAGGAGTTACCTTGAAGGAACTGAGTGCCGTTGCCCAAAAATTGAAAACAGCCGGTAAGCACGAACGTTTTGTAGATATGACGGAGGAAACACATGAACATTCTTATTTGTGTGAAACAGGTGCCTTGTGTAGAAAAGATGAAATATGATGAATTGACGCAGACGGTACTTCGACAAAAAGATGATTTAATGTTAAATCCTTTTGATGCATCTACAATAGAGCAGGCGCTTACTCTAAAGCAAAAATATCCTTCTGTACATTTCACAATAATGAGTATGGGCACCATGCATGCAAAGGCGATGTTAAAGGAGTTACTTGCATATGATATTGACCGCGCAGTTTTATTAAGCGACCCAGTGTTTGCCGGGTCCGATACACTTGCGACTGGTTACGTGTTATCTAAAGGAATTCGTTGTGCGGGAGACTATGATTTAATTTTTTGCGGCAAACAGTCAACCGATGGAGACACTGGTCAAGTGGGGCCTTCCCTTGCCCAAAAACTAGGCATACCTCATTTAACAAATGTGATTGAAATAGAAGAAAACACAGAACAGTATATGGTCTGTTCCCGAAAGACTCATTTCGGATGTGATAGAATTCGTGTGCAATATCCTGCGTTAATTTCTTTTGATAAAAATAATCAAATGTTGCGTTCTCCCACACTCAGAGGAATTTTACAAGCGCAGCAAAAACAGGTGGAGGTTTGGGGAGCAGATGATATTGCTGCCCAGAGAGAAAAATGTGGGAGAGCAGGTTCACCCACTCGAATTATACGATCTTTTATTCCCAAAACTGATTTTAAAGCAGTGGAGATTGTAGGAAAGCCAATTCAGCAGGCGTCCACTTTGGTTAACGAATTAGGGTCAGTTTATAGCGACCTTTTTAGAAAGGCGATAGATTAACCGTCCTGTGAGGTGGTAAATTTGTTAAAGCTTAGTATAAAAAACGAATTTTGTACTCAGCCAATACAAAGTGGTAACGTATTGATTTTATGTGAAATAGAAAATGAAAGAATACGGGAATACTCTTATGAACTCGTCATTGAGGGGAGACGTTTGGCAAATAAACTTGGAGTACCATTGGTCGCTGTAGTGCTTGGGGAAGAGTTGCTGACGGGCGTAAAGGAATTATTTGGCTATGGCGCTGATTTCATTTACTGCATACAAACAGAGGGGGAGCCCCTGAATGATATAGAGATCTCTGAGGTATTGGTTCAAATCATCAGCAAGGATCAACCGGGAATCCTGCTAATTGGTTCTACCATATTTGGGCGTTCGGTCGCCCCGCGGGTTGCGTCTATGCTGGACGCCGGACTAACTGCCGATTGTACACAGCTGGATATCAGGGAGAAAGATGGTCGTCTGCTGCAAACCCGTCCGGCTTTTTCAGGCGAAATCATGGCCACGATTGTAACGCACAGCACGCTTCAAATTGTCACGGTTCGTCCTGGACGTAATGAAATTGGTGGGTTCGATCAGCAGCATAGAGGTCAGATCATTCCATGCAGAGTTTGGGGAAAGAGAAGCGGCAATCTTCAACTGATACACCGCTTTACAAAAAGCGGTGAAAGCATTACTCAGTGTAGAGATGTGATAATTGCGGTTGGAAGAGGTGCGAGTGATCGCCAAAGCCTATATTTGATAGAACAGTTGGCCAAAATGATGCATGCTTCCATTGGGTGCTCACGTGCCGTTGTAGATGCCGGTGTGCTGGACGCACGTTTTCAAATAGGACAAACGGGACAAATTGTACGACCTAAGTTATATCTTGCATTTGGAATTTCCGGCGCCAGTCAGCATATTGTGGGTATGCGGGATGCAAAGGTGGTAGTTGCCGTCAATCGGAATCCTGATGCGCCTATTTTTAAGTATGCGCATTATAAGGTGGTTGCAGATGTAACAGAATTTATTCCATGCTTTATTGATGAGCTACGGCGTGCAATTGATGGAGGGATACACAATGAGTGCCAACCAGGATATTCAAAAATATAAAGAGAGTTTAAAACTAGCATGGGTGTAGCGTTGCATTTGAAATCCGAAAAAATTGCATTTAAAATCCGAAAAAACCAGAGCGTTTAAACGTTTATAAAACGGTGAATAATTGCCATTTTACATCGCGATTTTGCGAGTATAATTCGAGCCCCCGGTCAAGCATCTGAACGGGGGCTCGTTATGTCTGATCATGATGTCGTTGATCTGGTATCATAATGTTACTTACGTCTGTTGCCATGCTGCTCGCGGATGAGCTGATTACCAGTGCGTGGTTGCTCATTGGGGACATACTCGATCAGATCATCCAAAGCACAGTCGAGGGCCTCACATATCCTGTCAAGCTGGTCAAAACTGATCCGCTCCGCGATATCATTGTATAAGTTAGATATGGTCGTGGGGCGGATACCAGTCTCCTGTGATAGGCGTAGCTGAGTCCATCTGCGCTCTCCGAGGATGCGTGACAAGTGATTGACAATCATACTTATCACCCCTTACGGGTGATATCATATAGTAAATTGACAAGATTGTCGTAAAAGTGTGAAAAAATAACACAATACGTTATTTGAGGGCGCATATGTAATGATACATGGGATATATGATATACCATTACATATACACCTATAAAATCCCCGGTATCTATACAACACCGGGGAAACATACTAATAATTACGGATGATTATCTCCCTATAAGGGATCGCGTTAACTTGAGCAGCCAGATGATTGCCCCTGACGAGGCCCTCAATAGTACATCCGGCGTAAAGCTGTCGGATATATGGATCGTCATTATAGGACAAAATAAACCGACCCTTAACCGCGCCTAAAACGGATGCTAAACGCTCGTGGTCGGTGCGGGTAAAAGGCGCGTCGTAGTAGTGCTCCGTATCCACATAAGGCGGATCGCAGTAGATCAATGCGTCTGGCCGGTCATAGGTACGGATCAATGGCGCAAAGTCCCGATGCTCGATCTTGACCTTGCGCAGGCGCTCCTTCACCTGCGGGAGGTAGTTGATACCGCGATCAAGCACGACCTCGCTGGTCTTATACGTCTGCTTATCGCATCCATAGCTCTCTCGGATAATATAATAATACCGCGCGGCCCGCTGGATGTCCGTAAGCCCCCCAACCTCAAGCTGATGCCGGATGTCGAAGAAACACTCGCGGGCATCGGGCAGGCCGGAGAGCTCGCGTTGCAACTCCTCGCAGTGATACTTGACACAGCGATAGAGATTGACGAGATCGCCGTCGATGTCGTTATATACCTCCAGCTGGCCGGGCTGCTGAGGCTTACCAAACAGCACCCAACCGGCCCCGCCAAACACCTCGATATACCTGCTGATCTGACCGGCAGGAAAGCGCGATATAATCTCCTTGCGCAACGCCCTCTTGCCGCCGATCCAACCAATAAAACTGTTAATTGTGATCTATCCTCTCAATGCAAATTGTAAGGGGGCATCCTCGGATAGGCACAAAATAACAGACTGGCCCAAATGGGCCAGTCTGCCGTCGAAGCAATAGGCTCGTACAACATTATGATACGATACCATTTCAATCCACGCCGCCCGAAATGGACGGCGGCATGAGAATCATCTCATGCTCATATCTTACGGCAAATGAGCGGCAATGTCAACCCAAAATAGGATCACTGCACGACCAGGTCTACGACCCTAAAGGCCGTGCAAATGCCCTTGCGGTCAAGGACAGCGCGGTCACCCTTGAGCTCGTCTACGGTGTACGTGTTACCGTAGACAAACGACGCAACGCCCTTGCCATCGTAGGTCTTGGCCCCCGTCTTAACCTTAACACGGCAGCCCTTGGTGACCGTCTTAGTGGGCGTACCTCCCCCAGATACGAGGATGAGATCGCCGGTCTTAAAGGCTGTGCAGATACCGCCGTCACGATCAAGGACAGCCCGGTTGCCATCAAGCTCATCCACGATGTATGTGCCAGCATACACAAACGACGCAATCCCCTTGCCGTCGTAGGTCTTGGCCCCGGACTTAACCTTGACACGGCTGCCCTTGACGATGCTGCCAGTGACGGGCTTGTCCGGCTGCACGGGCTTGGCAGCCTCATACGTGATCCAATCAAGCTTGCCCCATGTGTCCCAATTACCATCTGCGAGACGGCTGCGCACGACACCATGGTCAAATCCCTTGGCCTCGATCACCCAGCCGTCGCCGATATAGATACCAACATGGGATGTGCCTCGAAACAGCAGCAAGCCGATGATGTCTGGGATTGTCTTGATGCCGCCTTTAGCCTTACAGCGCTGCTTGAGTCCGCCGACGTTGACGTCCTGCGCGGCGACATACTTGGGCGCACTCGTGGGCGTGCTGCACCAGAGATAGCCCTTGATCAAGCCACAGCAGTCATGCACGCGCTTGCCAATGTGCTTAGCCCGTGCCGTCGCCGGTCGGCTGCCCTCAAATTGGCCGGGGTACTGCGCCATCTTGGACTTAAGCAGCGCCTCGGTTGCGAGCTGGCCAAACGTGCCGTACCAGTAGGGGTTGCCGACCTGCGCCTTAGCGTAAGCCACGAGCCCGGTATTAGTCTTGCTTGCCATAATGATGTCCTCCTAATAATGTAATGATTAAGCGGCCATGTCGATGTCGCTACGCAACTCGCGCAGCTTGGCGATCAGCTCATGTACCGGGACTGCCCCGGCTGAGATCATAAGGCCCGTCATGATCTGTGAGACGATTGGCCAACGAGCCGCAAGGCCCAACGCGCTGAAAATATCAAGGCCAAACAGCAGTGCCACGACGATGCCGACGACAAGTGCCCATACCGGGGGCTTAACGTACTGCATCACCTTAGCTGGCATGATGTCCTTGATGCGGTCGACGATAAACTGCACGATGGCCGCGCACACGATGATCACGAGAATTGTCTGAGATACTCCTGCCATATTGGTTGCACCTCCTCTCATTGTGAATTGATAGAGCTATGATAATAGCCGTGGCGGCCAGCGCCACGGCCAGTATCGATATGGTGATTGCTGCCGCAAAGTATAGATGCGCCGCTGCGGCTGCTGCTTGGCTGTAGATCATGTAACCGCCTCCCAATAGCGCGGGGCTGTGCCCGGCACCATCATGCTGCTGGATGCAGATTGCAGGCATCGATAGATGTGCCCGTTGTAGCTGTAATACAGCCCCTCCGTAACCGACATTAGGTGACGGTATGGGATCGGGTTATTGCTGTGCCCCTCTGCCCATTCGAGTGCGCCGATCGCGTCGAAGATCTCCTGCGCCGCCTCATCCACCTCCGCCTGCCGATCAATGGTGGGATTGGACGCAAGTAGCGCCTGACCGGCATCCCGTGCGGCAGCGACCGCGCCAAAATTGCTGTAGTCAGACGGATTATATTGATCCACCATGCTGATGGCCATCTCCAGCATCTCGGTATCCGCATAGGAAACATCCGCATTATCTCGTGCTCTTACGCGCAGCAGATAATTACCGCCTACGGGCACCCGCTTGGGGGTTAATTGCACATCCTCAATGACAATCACACACGATCACCCCCGCAGTTGTCTTGTAAATCTCCGGCCCGATCGAGCAGGTTAGCAGCAGGTGGTGCCGTCCCGGTTTGTCTACGGTCAGTATAAACGTCAGCAAATTACCCTCTGATACCACGCAGGAGCCTTGGGCGATTGTATTACCGCTAAAATCATGCAACTCCCACGTAGCCGACTGCACCATTACCTGTGCAGCCGGATCGCATCCATAGATGCGCACGCGTTGCTGCCTACGCTCGCCCGGCATCAGCCGGATTGTTGGCCCATCCATCTAACATCCCTCCCAATATGCACAATATCCCGCGTCCCACGCCGCGTTGTATCCCGGCATCCAATCCAGCAGATAATCCCCATCCTGCCACGCAAACCGGATACCGGTTACATCCACTGTCATGAGCACTGTGGCATAATAGGTGCTGTTGCCTGCTGCATCCCAAGCAGTAAGGGTGACATAGTACGTGCCGTCCTCCAAGTCAGGAGGCACTTGCGCCGTCCAGTACCCGTCCGACCCCGGCATAAACACAAGGGCATGGTTATCAGCCATGCCCTCTATGCGCGTAATCATATCAATCCTCCACCTTGACGCGGATGGTAAAAGGCGACCCAACGTGCACACGGTCGGTCACGCCGATGACCTCAATGATGCGCGGCGGGATGGTATCGAGCGTCACAGTGCGGGTGATCTCGACCTCAAGTCCGGTTGCGTCAGTGCCATGCACGCGGATTGTGTTGATGCCCTCATGCATGTAATCGGGATCTGTGTGTGTCGCAAACGCACCTGTAACGCTGTCAATCTCTACAGGCCCTTGATCGTGATCATTGGTATATACGTGCAAATTGAGCCGGGAGAGCTGATCGTCTGATCCAGTACCGATAATCGGGGTGCGTGCCTGATTGGTGATAAGCCCATCAGCTGGCGATGACAGACTGAGCGTAGGTGCCGTGACCGCAATTGTGCAGGTGATTGACGCGGGGTCGGCGGCGTTGCCATCCATGTCGGATACGCCAACAGAGATTGTCGTCTGGCCCTCATCCAGGGCCGTTGGAACAGCGTAAGAGAGATCATAGCCGCCCTCTACTGGTGTCAGAGTAAGCCCCGGCGCACCCTGTGTGATCTTGCTGCCGCCGTTAATACGCAGGTCAAGAGTGGCGGGATCAACGCCGCTATCGTTGTCTCGCAGTTGGGCGGTGATGGTTGGGGTGCAGGTATTGATCCGGCTGTCCGCTGATGGGTAGGTGATCGTAACTGTGGGCTTGGTACTCTCGTAGGCCTCCAATTGCAGCTGATCACCCCACGTCCCGTCCTCCTGGTTGACAGTGGTCTCGTTGCCCGCCTCGTCCGTGGCGATAATCTGCACGCCATAGTAGCCGCCCGGCTCGTTGGCAGAGGATAAGGCGGGCGCAGTGCCGGAGAGGGTGTAATACCCGTCCTCCGCTAGGGTTAACGGGTAGGTTTGGCCGTTGATGACGGCTTTGACGGTTGCAATAGACATTGGTTACCTCCTTATATCAATTTGAGTAGTTTGCACGACCAGTCGGATACACTGGATGATGTGCTGCTGGCAGCCGAGATGTAGATTTTACCCGGTTCACCTCCACTTTGCCACGTCGACCACGGCATCGTTTTGACCATGTTATTAAACCCAACACCAAATTTATCATCCGACGCGTCCCCGAAGTTGGCGGAAATCAGTAACGGTGCATGACTTACACGCGCTATGACCTGTTTCGCGGCACTATCGTAGTCGCACGATATGTGGATGATGACGGTATATGTTGCCCTGTATAGATCAGATCCGCCCGCATTAAAATTCCCGCAGGCGGAGAATAGATATGCCCCAGCGTCCAGTCCATAACATGCAAAATACACATATCCGCTGCCTGTTAGCTGGGTGGAGACATACGGTTGCATAGGTTTAAGCGCGCCACCGGCCCAATTGCTCCAATATCCATTTTGATGGGTGTAGATGCGCGTATACGTGTTGCCGCTGGTCGCTATATACCGCTGTATGATCCCAAGCGTTTGTCCCGTCTTAACGCTGTGGTTATACTCGGCGACCTCCATTATCCCCGGGGATGCCTCGGGGCAGTTATCTACGCTCCTAGCGGTGGTTACGGTAGCAATATGGACACGCTGACCCGGCGTGATATAGTTGTTAAGGTTATCGTAATGCGGCACTGGATCTGCCTGATCAACATATATGATATCCGTAAGCATTGACGGCACCGCCCCCACATCCGCCGCCGTAGGCATCTGCGCAAGCTTGCCGCTGCTGTCCAGAGTGGCGATGCCGGAGGGTTGGCCGAGCCTACCCTCAATCTGCTCAACATATGCCACATAGTCCGCCTTGGTCGCCATGTCCGTCAGGCTGTAGCTGACATTGATGCGCCCGGCATTGCCGAGCGCGACGTGAAAGGAAAAATTGACTACAAAGTCCGGGCTGTCCTCCGCGCTGGGGATCGTGTCCGGCTGCTCGGACTGCGCGACCAGCATGAGCATCTCGCCGTCATCCGGGTCGGTCGCGTAGACGCCGATCTGGCGCAGCGGATAACCTGCAGTTAATCCCCGGTTATATAGCGTTACCGGCAGCAGCGCCTGCCCGCTGCCCTTGTAGACCGCGTTGCTCAGGGTCAGGGTCTGCCGGGCCGTGACCTCGGTTAAGGCTGTCAGCGCGTCCGCGCTCGTGTACCCGTCTCCGCCGACCGCCCGCGTGATCTCCAGCGTCGCGCCGGTCTGCAGCTTGGCCATCAGGTTGAGGCCCAGCGTGGTGTATACGACGTTATCCCATGTCGCCATTACCGTCTCCTCCTTGGTGTGGATATAAGGTATAGTGCCTGGCCTCGCCGACCATGACCGCGTACCGCTGCCGGACGTCGATCCCGGAGGGATCGTACTGCTCTACGCTGTAGATCAGGTGTGCGGGCTTGAGCTCATCAATGCGCGCCCGCAGGGCGGCAAGGTCGAGCGCGTAGATATCATTGCGGTGGATGTGCAGCGTAAATGCGTAGTTGCCCGGCTGCTCGGTGATTGTGACCTGCTGGCCGGTCATCTGCTCCGCCGCAAGCCGGATATACTCGACGCTGGCCGGGGGCCGGGCGTTACGCTTTGCAAGGAGCTTCTCCCGGCGCAGCTCCGCCGGGACGCTGTCGTTGGACGGCAGGCCAAACAGCCGCTCCCAGCGCGCAAGTGTCCATGTCGCCGAAGCGATATAGAGCTGATCCGTGGCGTCGCGGATTGCGGCCTCGGTGCGGTCAAGCTCCGCCTGCTCCGTCCGCAGGAGGTCTTGCATCTGCTCCATCTCCCGTACAAACGCGGGCAGCATCTGCGGCTCGTTAAGCATTGAGGGTCACCTCCCGCAGGCGGGCAAATTGCTCGGCGGTCAGTGTGAGCGAGGCCGTCTTGCCGTTGAGCGTGTAGGCGGAGATATCCATGATCCCCGGCACGCCAAACATCAGGTCGCCCAGCTTGTGATAGCTCAGCGTGGTCAGGTCAAACGCGATCTCCGTGCAATATGACTGGATTACAGAGGCAATCTGCGCCCGCACCTCGTCCGGGTTATACCCAGCCTCCAGCGTCGCCGTGACGCTGATCGTCACGTCCACAGGCACGGCCTTGCTGACCGTGACCGCCGCGCCGATGGGGCGCTGCGTCTCGATATAGGACTGCACGGCGGCGATCAGGGCGTCGTCCGGCTCCGCCATCGCGGCAGAGAGGATCACCACCTTGACCGTGCCGGGGCCGTCCCATACGGGGATGCAGCGGGCCGCGCCCACGCCCGGCACCTGCCGCGCCCAATAGACGTAATGGTTGGCATTGCCGGAGGTGATCGGCTGCCTGATCTTGTCGAGCAGCCGCGCGCGGAATGCGTCGTCCGCCTCGCCGTCGAGGCGCGCCTCATTGTACTCCAGCGCCTTGCGGTCAAGGTACTCCCCCTCGGCGGTGTCGAGCATCGTCTGCTCGACCGCGTACTCGAGGATCATCGCCCGGTAGCGGGCAAGCTCCTCGGCCACGGCCTGCAGGTTGTCCGCGCAAAACCCGCCCTGCAGGCGGTTGGCGTCGCTCTGGAGGCCGTCCATAAGCCGGGCAAGGATTGACTGCGCGTCGTAATCATAAGGCATAGACCGTGCCCTCCTCGTTGACTGTGATCGTGTCCGTCCCGTAGCCGGTGCGGACGGTAAAAGTGACCTCCACGCCGCTGCGCGTGGAGGTAAACTGGAAATCGCTGAGCTCCTCGATGTATGGATTGACCATCAGCGCCTCCGTGATGTACCGCTTGATCTCGAGGCGCGTCACCTCGCTGCTCATTGGCTCTCCCATGAGGTTGCCGAGCTCGCAGCCGTAATCGTCATCATATGCCGCGTGTGCGTAACGCGGCGTGCGCAGCGCCTTGTAAATCCATATCCTGATCGCCTCGTTGCCCTCAACCAGATAGGTGTTACCGTCCGGCCCGGTCAGGAGGCGGTTGTGCTCGTAGTCGTATGCATACTCCCGGTAGAGCGGCAGCGCGTCGCTGGCCGTCTCATTCGCAACATCCTCCACCTCGGCGGTGGGGACGAACGGAAAGATGCCGATATCATCGCTCATACGCTGCTCACCACCCGCTCAAGGATGTAAAACGAGTTGCCGATCTGCGCCGTGAGGACGCTGTCGCCGGGATGCAGCATAAATGCCGCGTGGAACGCCTCCAGAAAATCAAAGAGGGCGGCGGGCTCCGGCGCGTCTGCAAAGACCTCCCGCAACTTGTCGACCGTGTCATAGCCCTCCAGCGTGTACGCCGGGTCGCAGTAGACGTTGCGGGTAATGGCAGCGCCGTTGATGCTGATCCCCAGCGGGTTAACCGTGGTAACGGTCGCGCGGCGCAGGGTGACGCTGTCCGTCCCGTCCGCTCCGCTCTGGCCCCGCAGGGCCTCGGCGAGCTCAACGGCCCATCGTGACATGTGATCCCTCCTTATTTGGCCTTATCCTTGTCCTGCTTGTCGATCTCGTGCTCGTCCATGAGATTGTCAAAGGCGATCGTCAGCTGCATCGTGTACTTGCCCGCCTCCCACGTATGGGTGTCCGCCTCGATGTAAAATTTGCCGTACAGTCCGCTGACCGGCTCCTGCACAGCGACGGAGTAGCCGGACACGGCCCGCACGTCGCCGAGGGCCGTGACGCTGCCCGAGCGCTCGAGGCCCCGGAGCAGCGCCCGCGCCTCGGCGGCGTTGTCCACGTCGTCCTGTTGCTTATACACCCGCTGGACGGTGCCGTACTTGCGGCGGGACGCCGCGTCCTGCACCGTATCGACGGTCTTGCCGTCCTTGTCGGTGACGACGACGCGGTTGACCAGTTGCTGCAGGCTCGACTTATACGTCGCCTCCGTCAGGTTATAGCTGCCGTCGAGCACCACGCCGCAATACGTCCCCTTGACGATGACCTGCAGCCGATCCCGTTGCATCAGGGGGATGTACTTGTTGCCATTGCGCCGGGATGCGGCGGTATATGCCGCCATGATGGCCTCATACGCCTTTTTTCCGAGGCACGGCATATAGACGCTGATGCCGGTCTTAGCGGCGCTGCCGAGCGGCACGCCGAGCTCCGCGCAGATGCTGGCGGTGATGCGCTCCGGCGTGTCGCTGTAGACGTGGTTGATGTCGGATTGATTGACGTACCATAAGAGATCGAGCGCCGTATAGCTGACTGTATGGGAGGAGACGTTGCGCTCGACGTCCATAATGATCCCGTAATAGAGCTCCTTGCCGTCCACCGTCAGGGTGACGGGATCGCCCTCGTTGATGCTCACCTTGGGGAGCTGCTTGTCGCCCTCCATGCGGGGGACGGCGAAGGCGAGCTGCCGGGCGACCTGCTTAGTATCGCCGCTCCATGTGATCTTGTCTGCGAGTTGGGATATATCATACTTGCCCGCCGCCAGCTTAACCGTCATGCGGGGATCACCAGCCTCTGCCCGGTGTAGATCAGGTTAGGGTTACGTATCTTATCCCGGTTAGCGTTATATATCTTGGTGTACTTGGCCCCGTTGCCGTAGTACCGCTTGGCGATCGTCCACAGGCAGTCTCCGGTGCGCACCGTATAGGTGCGGGATACCACCTTAACGGCGGGCCGCTTGGTCTTGACCGCCACCTTGACGGTTGGCACATTCAGCTGGCGATACTCCGCCAGCTGAATGGAATACGAGATATCCCGGCTGCCCTCACGGTAGGCAAATTGCAGGCCCTCGATTGCCATCGCCAGATTGACGCCCATGTCCGAGATAATGAGCCGTACGGGCTTGCGGGCGTCCCGCCAGCGCGTGAGGGTGCTGACATAGGATTGGGGGCTGCGGTCGGCGTAGCGGCCAACCGGCGACCCCTGCGCCGGGAAAAAGCCGGAGAGGGAGGTAGAGGCAAGGCCGCGCGGGCCTAAGAGGTTGGCCTCTCCGACCGTGAGCAGCTGCACGTGCTGGTTAAGGCTTGCCGTGTCGATGGCGACCTCCTGCGGGTTGACCGGCAGCACCAGCCGCTCCTTGCGGTTGTCAACGCTCAGCTCAATTGTCCTGCTCTTAACTGGCATATATAGCCTCACCTCCTATGCGATGCTGTTACGGACGGCGAGCACGACGCGCTTGGTGACCGCCTCGCCGATGCGGTCGATATCCGCCTCCTCGCGGACAATGATCTGATCCGCAAGCTTGGGGATGTTGATGTGGATGATGACGCCGCCCTTGCCGCCCTGCGGCTGTGGCTTATCGTCATCCCGCCTGCGCACTTGGCGCTTGGACTGCGGATTGGAGAGGATGCGCGTGCCCTTGGGCAACGCCATGAGCTCCGGGCCGTGCTCTCCGACCCAGGTCATACCGCCGCGCCAGCTCTGCGTGCCGGTTGCGTTATTGCCCGTCTTGTCGCCCGAGCCAACGCCGAGTTTGTCGGCGATCCAACCGACGCCCTTGGAGACGCCGCCGATGACCGTGCCGATGCCGGAGACGATGGGCTTGATGACCGTCCAGACCTTTTCGATGACTTTTTGGATCGTGGGAAACACCTTTTTAACGACCCCCAAAAGCACCCTAAACACATTGATGCAGGCGTCCATGATCGGAGAGATCACAGACCAGGCCGTCGAAAGGACGTCCTTGATGACCGGAGCCGCTGTGCTGATGACGTTGGTGATCCAGCCCATGTTGTCGCTGATGATGCCGATGACGGAGCTCACCTTGGAGCCGATGCCGTCAAAAATGGTCTTGACGACCGGGGCGATGGTCGTGATGACCGTCCCAAAGGCCGAGATCGCGCTGGCGATGATCGGGGCTGTCTGGCCGACCACTGTACCGACCGTGCTGATGACGGAGGACAGGATCGGCAGCACGGACGGCAGCACCTGCTGCACCGTACCGATGATGCTGGAGACGGCGGGCATGACGCTGGAGGCAACCGTGCCGAGCGTTGACATGACCGACCCCCCAAAGGTCTTGAGCGGGGCCATCATGCCGGACAGGCCCGCGCCGATGGACGAGAGCCCGCCGAGCTTGGAGGTAAGCCCAGGCAGCGCGGAGGACAGCCACTGGATGCCCCTGCCGAGCTTGTCGGCTATCACGCCGCCGATCACCTCGATGGCGGGGCCGCACTTGTCGATGATCGTGATTACGCCCTCAAACGCTGGCTTGAGCTTATCGACCATCTTGAGGCCCGTGTCCGCGACAAAGCTTTTGAGCTTGCCCTTGATGGTGGACAGGAGGCCCGCGCCGGTGGTTGCCAGCTTATTTGCGGCCCCACCGTAAAAATTTTGCAGGTCGGCGGCCACGCCGCCGAAACCCTTTGAATCAAATTGTTCCTTGGAGACCTTAAACCCAAACTCCTTGAGCCGCTCCATCTCACCGAGCTTTGCGTCGGCGAGGGCCTCGATGGCGTCGCTGACGGACTTGGTGCCGCCGGACGCCGCCGCCATATCCTCGGCGAGAGTGACGAGGCTCATGGCCTCCTTGGTATTGCCGCTGGCGATGGCAATGGCACGGCTGCCCGCTTGGATGACCTCGCCGGTCTCAAACGGGGTCTTATTGGCGTTGTCGCGCAGGGCCGCGATGTACTTGTCGGTCGTGGCCTTGACCTGATCCTGGCTCATACCCTTATTGGTCGCGCCGACAAAATGCTCCATTGAGACCTGCTGCTGCTCGAGCTCCATGCCGCTCTTGACCGTCGCCCCAACTCCGGCCACAGCCGCAGCGCCCCCGGCGGCAATGGGGATCGCTACGGCCTTGCCGATGGATTTGAGCTTGCCACTGAGCGACTTAAGTGCGGACGATGCCTTGTCCTTGAGCTTGACGACCGGCGAGGCGACCGTCTTGCCGATGGATTTAAGGCGGCTGCCGACCGCCTTGATCTTGGAGGTGGCGATGTCCTTGACCGCCACGGCGGTGGCGATCTTTTTGCGCAGCGGCGCGTACTGCTTGGATAATTGCTTGGCCTTTTTGGACGCCGCCGTCGCGTCCAGCCGCGCCTTATACGTTTTGTCCCATGTTTTGGTGAGGCTCTTTTTGGTGTTGTCGACCTCGCGCTTAAAGGCCGACTGTTCTTTGCGCACCGCCCTGAGAGTGGCGGTCGCGTTATCCTTAAGGGAGATCACGCCGGACATAACATGCATCAGCCGTCACCCCCTAAGCCCCAAAATTGCCGCCGCTCCTCCTGAGCAGTCGCCATCGATGCCGCCAAAAATGCCCTTGACAATGTGTCAAGGGACAAAATGTAATCCGGCAGGATACCGCGCTGCAGGTAATAGTGGAGGAGGTACGCCTCATCGTCATGGGCAATCAGTTTTTTTGGCTGTCCACCAAGCTCACGGGATCGCCGGTGACGCCGCTGATCTCCAGCACCTGCAACACGATCTCCGCGCGCTCGTGCTGCTCAAATATCTCGGTGGCGTCAAGCGGGTCGGAGATCTGCCCGGCCTCCTGCAGCTGCTTTGCCAGCGCGTGCAGGTCCGGCTCCACGACGGCGGTATATACCGCCCGCTTATCCTGCCGCAGGGAGTCCTCGTTATCGCTATCCGTGACGTCCGCGATCTCGCGGGTGGTCAGGCTGCGGATGGTGATCTCCTCATCAATGGACGGGACATACAGCCGCCGCTTACGCGGGACGCGCTTATCCTCGAGGCGTTGGGTGGCCTTGGCGACCCACGCCTCGAAATCGGTCTTGGTGTGCTTGTCTGCCATATTGCTCCTCCTTATTTGATCCGATCCAGATTGATGAGGTCGGACGGCGTAAACCCGCCCGATACCTCCATTTCTGTCAACGCGCCGCGCTCATAAGAGACGGCGGGCAGGTCATTGAGCCAGCAGTTGCCCGCTGAGTAACGCTCGACCTGATGGCCGACCGCATCCGGGTCTTGCAGCTTGGCGATAATCTGCAACCGCTTATCGTTGCCCTTGATGTGCGCCTGACGGACGTCCTCAAATCGGCTGTATACCTTACTGAGCGTCAGCGTCCACTCCCCGGCGAGGCCCGTCAGCTTGCTGTCGACATCAAGGCCCAGCTGCACGTCCTCGCGGTTAGCCGTAACCTTAAGCTCGACCTTTTTGGCCTCTGCGACGAGCTCTCCATCAATCCAGACCTCCGCATATGTGCCGGTAAGCGTCCTGTATCCCGGTATCTTGCCCATGCCTTACACCCCCTCACATGTTGACGCGGAGAGTTAAGTCCTCCATCGCGTCGACAAATTTGACGGAGCAGACCAGATAGACCGTGCTGCCCGTGTTGGCCGTGGCAATGTCGATGTCCTCCATCTCAGAGGTATTGATGCCGTGGGCCTCCAGATAGGCCCTCTGCGCGTCGATATCGACCGCGACTGTGCAGTCATAGTCCGGGTCGAGCACATCGCCCGCGAGCTGCTTATGGTAGTTGTCGATGGCCGCGACCAGCGCCTGCTTATGGTCGTAATTATTGACGACCTTGCCGACGTACTGGCCCGCAAACGTCGCGCTGATGTCGTCCCGGTACAGGTCGACGCCCTCTACGATCTTGATCTTGCTCCAATCCTCGCTCTTGTCCTCCGTGTAGGAGGTCAGGGAGTTGATGCCGCGCCCGATCTTGTATGCGCCGTTGTCGTCGATGATCACGAGCTCGCCCTTGTCGATGCGCTCGTCCGGGTCGTCGGGGACGGCTGCGGACGTGACGTCCGTCAGCTCATAGTAGGTGCTGCTGCGGCTCAGCGGCAGCCCGGCGAGGATACCGGCAATGCGCGCGCAATACTCCGCCGCCGTGCAGGGGTCTCCCGGCGCGAGATCGGAGACGATGGAGCCGGTCGTCAGGTTGATAACGCCCTCGTGATCCGCCGCCGTGTCGGCCAGCACCGCCTTGTAGGTCTTATGGTCGCTGTCGCGCGCCTGCTTGATCCACGCGACGACCGGGGCGGTCTGATCCGTTGTCAGCGCCGGGATCGTCAGGTAGTTCCACACGCGGCTCTTGAGCGTCTTGAGGGCCGCCGTATAGTCCTCCGCGTCCTCCGCGACGCGTAGCACGAGCACCTTGCTGGGCCCGCCCTCAAGGATCATCCGCAGGTATGCATAGTTGCGCTGCGTCCAGTGTGTGTAGTCCACGTCCGCGAGGGACGTATATACCGTCTCGGCAGCGCCGCCCTCGGTGTTATCTCTAAGGATGCAGGCGACGATCCCGCGCGCGCTGCGTTGGATCGCGGTCTGCCCCTTACTGGCAAATGTGATGTTAATCTCAGGTAATCCCACTCGTTACCCTCCCTTGTGGTGTGATAATATCCGCCTCCAGCGTCTCGGCCAGCGGGTACTGCTCCTGTACATCGGCGCTGTCGATATACGACAGCGTAAAGGTGCAGTGCAGTATCCGGTCGACGATCTTGTAGTCGACGCTGGGGACGGTGATCGCCCGGTCACCCCAACGGATGACCGGGCGGATGGAATGGTCGATGGTGTCGGCGAGCGCCCAATATCCGGCATTGTCCTCGCGGGCCGTATGCACGGCCAGGTCGATGACGACGCTGTGCCGCGTATGGTACGCGCTCACGGTCTCCCGGCTGACGGGCGTCAGGCCGATATAGATGTAATCTGTAATATTGGATCTGCCCCCGTAATCGGTCTTGGCAAGGTGCTCGCTCGTGACGTCCATGTCAGGCAGCACTGTCTTGAGTGCCTGGACGAGGGCGTCCTTAATTTGACTGTATCCGTTGCTCATATTGCTCCTTATAGATCATGCGCCGCCATAAAGTCCTGCAGCCACACGCGCAGGTAGGTCGGCAGCCGCTCCTCGACCTGCGCGAGGGAGATCTCCATCATGTGCGCGCCGGGGACGTATCCGCCGCCCCGCGTGCGGTGGCCGTAGTTGACGGGGTCTGCGTACTCGAGATCGGTGTAGACCTCTACAACGTACTCGCCGCCCCGGCGGACAATATCGCCCACCGTCCAGCTGCCGCGCAGGTGGCCGGTATCCTTGGGTGTGAGGTCGGAGGAGAGCCGCCCCTGCAGCTCATGCGCAATATCGAGCACGAGCCGCTGAAACTCCTGCGGCCACTCGCGGGCGGCTCGCTCAAACAGCTCGGCGTACTCATCGAGGCCGTCAAATCCATAATCCGTACTGCTCATACCGTATCCTCCACGAGCGTCAGCGGGATATTGTTGTGGCTCGGCTGCCGCTCCGGCTTGCCTGCGACGGTGCGGTACGTCTGTCCGAGGCGGGTGACGAGCACCGTGTCGCCGGGACGGATGTCCACCTCCGGGCGCACAAAGAGGAGATAGTCTGTCTTGACGTCGGAGGTTGCCTCGCCGCGCCGCAGCTTGCCGCCGGACGGGGAGGACAGGGCGCAGGGGATACCGCTCATCACGATCTCCCCGTCGAGCCCGTCCCGGATCACCGTCTCAAGATTGGGCAGCAGCCGCTTGACGGACCGGTAAACGGTGCAGGCATCCCCATAGGTGGCGGCGAGGACGTCGGCCTCGCTGTGATGGATCATCATGGCTCCTCCCTCCTCGGGACGCCCGGCTTACGGTAACGCCACAGGATATCCTCATAGTCCTGCAGGTAATCCCGCGTAGCCTTGGCAGAGGATGATTGATCCCGATAGCTGATGGACGTGTCGCCCCGCGTTACGCTGGAGACCTGCTGGGGCAGGGTAAGCGTCCCATCGTCCCGCAGCATTGCCTCTGCCATTTGCGCCGCCACGATCTCCAGCGCCTCCGGCAGGTCGTCGCGGTTGCAGGATGCAAGGATCCTTGTAACAGCCATCAGCACACGCCGCCTTGCCGCAGTCTCATCCGCGACGGACAGGTCATAGGCGTACTTGATGCCCAATACGATCCGGTCGATCTGCTCAGTTACCGTCATTGCCCGCACCCGCTTTCGAGGCGGCCTTGCCGCCGCTCTTGGGCTTGGCTGCGGGCTTTGCGGGCTGCTCCTCCTCATCGAGGAGCGCCTTGGCAATAGTCTCATCGGTCAGGGGCTCCCCGGTGCGCAGCTGGTTGGCAATCTGGCGGCCAAGCTCCTCTACGTCGATGGTCAGGTTAACCTCATGCTCCGTCTCCGCCGCGCCGCCGGTGCGGGCAAAGCCCTGCTCCTCCAGCTTGCGGGCGGCCTCGTCCGAGGCCACCCTGCGCACGACGTTGTCACGCTGTAATGTAATCATATTGCACCCCCTCACTGGCTGGCAGGCAGGGCCTGCTTGCAGTTAACCCACACCTGCGGCCACTTGTTGTTGGTGATCCACAGGTCGTGATACTTACGATAATCGAGCATCCACGAGCGCGCGGTCTGATTAGTCTCCGGATCAAAGATGCGCACCTTGTCGGTGCGGGAGACCGCGATCGGCACCGTGCGCGGGCAAATAATCCAGTTGACGTCGAGCGCGTTTTCGGCGGGGGCAAATCCGCCCGTCTTTTGCCCCTCGGTCTTACCGTCCGCAAAGATATATGCGCTCTTGAGCCGCCCGGAGCCGACGCGCCGGATCGGGTGCTCGCCGTTGAGGGCGCTTACCTTGAGGGTCACGCCGCCCTGCCTAAAATCGACGACGTCAAGCTTTTTGGATATCTCCGACGAGGTATCCAGGATAGCCGCGACCAGCGTGGACATGGTGATCACCAGCGGGGTGTCGTTGCCGACCGCGTCCTGCACGGCGGCCACGTCGTAGTATAGCTTGGAGAGGATGTCATCGGCGGACGGCGTGTATTCGCCGGACGCCCGCTTGTTGGCGATGGCTCCCGCCGCGATCTTGCTGTAGCGGTAGGCGTCGATCTCAGGCACCACTCGGGTGCGCTGGAACTCGCCCATGACCTGCGACGCAGTGGCCACAAAATTGGTGTCGTTAACCTCGTGCTCGTCAAGGCTAAACCTGCGGCCTCGATCCATCGCAAACGTGAGGTCTTGCCACGTCAGGGTAACGTCCCCGTCCACAAACCCATTATTGTAGTCGGCAAGCCCATCCATGACGATTTGAGGTACCTTGACGGTTTTACCGCCGGTGTACCGGATCAGGCTGGAGTTGGGCTCCATCCAACCGGAGGTTGCTAGCTCGACCGCCGCCTTGTCGAGCTCGCTCTGAAATACGGATGCATACTGTAAGCTGTTGGGCATGGCTTATATCCCTCCTCTGATGTTTTTGGCGATCTCATTGCGGATCGCCTCGTTGGCGTTGGCCCCCTTGCCGAGGCCCTCCGGCGTCTTGCCGCGCAGCCGCTCCTTGACGGTAGCCGCGACCGCCGCGTCAAACGCCTCGGTCAGCTTGTCGCAGGCCGCCGTCATGTCCTGCTCGCTGGTCAGCGGCAGCAGGTCGGCAAGCCCAACCGGATAGCCATCGCCGCTTAAGCGGGCGACCGCCTTATCCTTGAGGTCGTGCGCGAGCAGCTGTGCCTCCAGCTGAGCGATCCGGTCGCTGGTCTTAGCAGCCTCTGCCTTGGCGCGCTCCTCGGGGGAGAGCTTAGCGAGGCGCGCCTGCTCCTCTTGCTCGGCCTGCCACTGTGACTTTGCCGCGTCGATACGCGCCTGCAGGTCGGCCTCTGTGTAGGTCTGGCCATCCTTGGGCGGTGGGTCTGCCTTGCCGTCCTCCTTGGACTTAGCGGCTCCATCCCCATCGTCCTCGCCGTCGCCGCCGATCCCCAGCAGCTTACCGAGCCGCTGGAGGAACTTGCTCTCCGGCTTAGACTGATTGCCCTCCGGCTCTTGGCCGGTGGGCGTTGTCTCCGCAGCGGGAGTGGCTTCCGGCTCCGCTGACTTGGTGACGGTCGTGTCTAATACATCTGCCATGATCATATAACCTCCGGTTAATTTATTGATATCCGGCGTTTAACCACCGGTTATCCGCAGTTTTCTTCGGCCTCTCCGTCCTGCGGGACGGGGAGGCCGATGTAGTCGTATGCAGACAGGTAGGTAAGCCCCCGGGGGAGCACGCCCGCCTCGACGAGGCGGATGTGCTCGAAAGCGTCCACGCCTGTCCACCGCTTACCTGTCACAGCGCCCATCCCTCCCTCGCATACCGCTCGTTATATAGGTCACGCAGCGCGGCCTTGACCGCGTCCGCGCCGTAGGTCTTGGCATAGACGGGCAGGTGCGTCTGGAGGACGTCTAGGGCGGCCTCCGCGCGGTATCCCTTGTATTGCGGGTTGATCCACGTCTGTAGGTAATAGTCATAGATCGCTATCCCGATCTCCGATGGCGCACATATCTCGCATAGCCCTGTGAGCTCGTGCTCGATCATCAGCCTTGCACCGTCGTAACCGACCGGCTTATCCTCATATCCCATCACTTACGCCTCCTTGGTGGCCGCTGCGTGTGCGCGACGTAATCGTCGTACCAGTCCTCATACTTGATGCTCTCCGGGATCGGCACCGCCTCATACGGCGCAAACATGCGCCGCGACGGCACCGCCACAATGGTGCAGGTACAATTGGGGTGGATTGGCGGGTAGTCAATCCCTGGCTTAGCCGCATCGACGTCATACTCCTGTCCGTTTAATTCGGCGCAGTGGCAATGTCCGCCCTCGCCGCCGCCCACAAAGCGATAACGCTTGACGCCCGTCTCCTTGTAGGACAGCAATCGAGCCTCCGCCGCAAAATGCGTGCACTCCGTGCGCACAAGGCGCTCCGCCGCGTACCGGCCTGCGCCCATTGCGTCGTTGACGCCCTTGGTCATCTGCTGGATGCTGCTGCCCTTGGTAAGTCCGATGGAGACCTCGCGCCGTGTTACCATCGCCAGATGGTCGGTGTTGCCCCACACCGCCGCCGAAAATGTCCGCTCACTCCACGGCTCGTCAAGGACGCGCATAATGAGCTTATCGTCGAGACGCGCGACGCCAAATCCCAGCCGCAGCCCGCGCTGCACGCCGTAGCAGCCCTCGTAATAGCTGTTGACCAGCGTGTCGCGCATCATCCGTCTGATCCTGCCGTCCGCGTCCCCGGCCAGGTCAATCATGTGCCGGTAGATGTCGCCGAGCAACTGCTCCTTGCGGCTGATCCGGCTCTTGGCCGATAAGGTGTTAAGCTCCAGCAGCATCCCGCTATCCTTTGCGGGGCCGGATAAGGCCTTGACATACCGGTCAATCGACATGCGCCACCTGCTGTACTCCTTGCCTGACAGCAGCTGACGTGCCTGCGCGTCTGTCAGGCGGTTATCCTTGGCGTATCGTCCATATAACGCGGCAATCTCCTGCTCGATCTGTGCCGCCGCCTCCTCATAGATGGTCATGAGCTCATTGACATACTGATCCGCCCGGCGCGCGGTCTGGAGCGCCTCGCGCTTGGCGAGATTGATCCAATAGTTATCGCTCATGCGCTGTCACCGTCCTCGGCCCCTTCAGCGGGCGGCTCATTGGCCTCCCGTAGCGCCTTGGCCAACGCCTCATACCCGGTGGTGGGAGCGGCGGCCTTAAGCTGCTCGTCCTCCTCAGCCTTGAGCTTGTCGATCTCATCCTGCACGTTATTGACGACGGGCAGGAGCTTGAGTCGCGTCTCGCGCGAGAGGTCGGCGGCCAGCTTGGTCACCACCTCCGCGAGCTCCGGCAGATTTTGGGGTTGGTTGCGTCTAAATTGGATAGAGATATCGCGATAATCATAGGCGGGATTGCTGGTGATATGCAGGATGTTGGTAATCAGTTCGGCGCGGCGCTGCAGGCTGCGCTTAAACTTGCGCTCCTTGATGGCCGTGACCTGCTCGAGGCCCCACAGCTTATATGAGATGGCGACGCCCGAGAGATTACCCGCAAACTGCTCGTCCGACAATCGCGGCACGCCGCATAGGGCGTGGATGTCCCGCGTCAGCCGATCCTTATAGTGCTCGAGGCCCGCGTCGTTGATGTCCTTGAGCAGCCAGTCAATCTTGCCGCCGTTGGCAAGGCTAATCGCTCCCTCCTCCTTAATCTGGACGATGTCGTTTGAGGTTGCCGCGCCCATATGCGACAGCACCATGATCGCGTCGTCGTTATATTGGTACATGTTGGCGGTGTTACTCTGCACGCGGTTGTATGCGTCGATCATGGGGATGACGCTCTCGTAGTCGCCCATGCGCTCGTCGTTGTTGCGGTACTCGACCACCGGCACACCGTGCCAGTAATGATCCTCCGTGCCAGAGAGCTGCAGAGAGCCGCCGTCCGGGGCGGAAAAATACCAGACGTCATCCTCGCGCCACCACTCGTAGCGCGTGATCCTGTTGCCGTCCTTATCCTCGGTGACGATGCGTCGGATCGCGCCCATCGGCTCTTCTGATCCGGTCGGATAGATGACGAGGCAGTCGTCGGGCTCCAGCAGGGCGATGCGGATCGCGGCGTCCTCGTCAAGGTAGAGCATCTCGCAGCAGCTCCCCTTGATGGAGCAGCCCTTGGCAAGCTCTGCGTTGTGATCCTGCTCGTCGTTGTAATCCATGATATCCTGCAGCTGCGCGAGGTACTGATCGTTCGGGCAGCCATATACCACCGGTTGCCCGAGGAAATACCCGGTGGCCGTGTCCGTGATGTATTTGGCGACGTTGCAGACGATGCGGTTATTGGGGGATGCGCTGTGCTCCTTATGGCTGTGGAGGATACTGTGGTTGCCGAGATAATACTCCTGCAGCTGCCGGTACTTGCCCTCATCCACCAGCATGTGCCGGTCGATCAGGCGCTTAACGCCTGCCGCGTCCAGCGTCTGATACGACGCCATGTCCATGTAGACCGCTGACACGCTCAGACACCTCCCAACATCGAGGCCCCAAATGCCTGCGCGATCTTACGCCTGATCTGATCCCCGTCGATGGTGACGGCGACCTGGCTGTCAAGAGGGATTGTTACCGTATCCTCAGCGGCGAGCACAGGGGCCGCCGCCTCTGCCGCCGCAGGCTGTGCAGCCTCTGCCATCAGCAGTCCCTCCATCTCCTTGTGCTCGCAGGTGTCTACATACCGGCACTTGTGGCATCGCTCGCTTAATCTTGATAATCCCATCATCCTGCCTCCTATACAATTTATATCCCTAATTTGCGGCGATCAAAAATAATAAACCGCTGCTCATTTTTGGCGATGCTCCTTGCACCCTCCAATGCGTCCGGCCCGTCGTCGTGGGCCGCCATTGGGAACTGCAGCAGCTGCTCCAGAAGCCGCTTGTGCCGCCGGTTAAACTTGATATACTTGTTTTTGACATCCGGCTGCAACGTCTGGACGCGCATGATCTTATCCGTGGTCTGCTGTACCTCCTCGATGGGCAGGTACAGGCCCGCTTTTGCGCTCGCCTTGGCTAACTCCTCCTTGAGGAACCATTGAAATTGGTTGGTCTCTGCGCCTAGCTTGGTGTAGCCGCGCCCGTAGGTGTTGCGCAGCCACTCCTCCTTATGCAGCACGTCCGAGATGATGCGGTCGGGGTGCCGCCGCTCGATATCCGCGTCGAGGACGTACATGTACCCGGTCGGCGCGTGCTTGGCGAGCGTGATGATCGCCGAGTAGTCGCTGTTTTTGCTCTTACCGAGCGAGGGATCGACAAATCCAAAAATCGCAAAGTCGCCGCTGCCAAAATTGATCTCGGCCTCGTTGTAATAGTCGAGCCACTCCTCCATAAAGATGCAGTCGTCCGGGTTGATCGGCTCATTTTGGAGCTCACTGTTAAACGAGCTCTCACCCTCGGAGATGCGGATGCACATCAGGTCGTAGTAAGAGAGCTTGGCCTCCCACAAGACCTCCGTTCCAGCCAGCATCTCCGCCTTATGAGCATCAAAATATGCCAGCGCGTGCGCCGCGCGGTCGGGGTCGTCGAGGTCAGTGTAGAGCGCCTCCCACTCCCGCCAGAGGGCGTCCGCCTTACTCCAACGGATGACCGCCTTATATTTGATCGCCTGATAGGCCGGGTTGCGCAGGGTGTTGGCGAGTAAGCTGTCATAGTGCAGCAGCGTGCCGATATACACGATGTCCGTGTAATCGTCGCCCGCCTTGGAGACGGCCTTGTTAAACCAGTCCCGCAGCTTGCGCCGCTGCTCCGGCGTGCGGACGTTTTCGTCGTTCTCCACGTCGTCGAGGACGACGAGGTCGGGTCGCCAGTTGCGATGCTTGCGGCCCCTGATCTTTTTGCCACTACCGATAGCCTCGATCTTGATATTGGTGCGGGTCACGAGGACGTTACTGCGCCAGACAGGCCCGGCGAGCTCGCCAAAGTCCTCTCGGATCGCGGCGTTGTCCTCCAGCTCCACGCGGATCGACTCCAAAAATCCCTCGGACTGCTCCGAGCTGTCGGAGATGATGATTGGGTAATGCTTGTATTGGTATAAGACCGCATGCGCGGTGCCCTTAAACGTGAGGTTGGTACTTTTGGCGTGGCCACGGGGCGCGGCCACGACCCGGCGCGATCCGGGCAACCGGCTGATGATCTTGGCATCCGCGTCCGTCAGGGGATACCGCCCCTTGAGCACGCCATCCCGCCAGATGGCGTCGAGGTCGCGGTGAAACTCCGGCGAGGGCCGGGAGAAATAGTGGCCAAAATACGCCCGCCCAAAAAACTCCATATCAATGGCCCCGAGCCGCCTGCGGATGCCGCGCGGGCCGGTAAGCTGCCCGCCGCGATCATACTCCCGCAGCAGTTGCCTGCGCTCCGGCTCATCCCCGCGCCGGAGGTAATCGTTTAAGAGTGCCCGCAGATCGTTTAAATTTTGGCCGCTGTCCTCTTGGATTTTGGCTTCTGCGTCCTCCAGCGCCCCCTTGAGGGCGTCCAGAGGGCTTAATTTTGGCCCCGCCATCCTGTCCCACCTCCGACAATGCAAAAAATGGCCCCTGAGAGGCCCCACAAGGCCGCTCAGGGGAAATGGGCAAGTTGCCCGCAAAATCTCATACGTCAAAATTTAAACGGGGTTAACGGCGATTTAAACGCATCCTCAACCGGAGGCGGCGGGGCTACATGCAAACATCCGGCATTTTGGCCCGGATATGCTCCGCCACCGGGCCGATCCGGCCCGTGCAGCACCCCATATGTCCTCCGGCTCGTACCGCGCGGGACGCATCAACCGCCCGGCCTCCCCGGTATCGTTTAATTTTGGTTCCAGAGCGTTTAAATTTAAACGCTCTGAGGACGGTTATATCAGATCAGGCTCCCGTCCGGTATCCTCCTCGTCCTCTCGCACCACGGAGAGCTGCAGCTCCCGCTGCTCCCCGCAGAGCGTGATCGTTACCTTAGCACGCTTGTGGCGCAGGTCGTACTCGACGATCCGCGCCGGGAATCGGGCGAGCACGCCGCCGACGATCTCCGGCCTGCCATCCTCCGGCACTCGGATCACGGTCGGCTCCAGCGGCTCCCCGTCGCTCGCGAGCAGCCTGATCCACTCCGCCTCCAGATAGGTGAGGGTGGAGGGCTCCCCGCAGCCCGTGCCCACAAACCGGATCACGCTGGGGATCGCCCGGATCGTGTAATATATCTCCGCCGCAAATTTGATGTCGACAAATATATACGACGGGATCAGGGTGTAGAGCCTGCGGCCCCACTTGCCGTCTTTGCGGATCATCCGCGACTCCTGCGGCACCAGCGCCCGGACGCCCTTAGCGAGCAGCGCGTCCCGCACCTTGATCTCGTCTCCGGTCTTGACCTGTAAGACATACCACATAACAGGTTATCCTCCCTCTGTAATCCCGGTCGCCTTTTTGCCGTCCACGTACTCGGCCAGTTGACGGTACAGGTCGGGCCGCTCCTTGGCGAGCTCCGCAAATACCAGCCCCTTGACCGCGTCCAGCCCGGTATCGAGCGCGTCCTGATTTTGCAGAGCGATCCGCTTTTTGTAGGCCGACGCCCTGACAAGAGCGTTGGTCTCCTTGAGCAGCTTGCTCAGGTCGATCTCCTGCCAGTCCTCCTCGCTCGTGTTGCTCAGGACGTTGAGCAGGTTATGGCTGACGATGCGGATGATAGCCTCTGTCGTGTCGAGGTCTGGATACTTGCTGACCTCCTCCATCATGCGCTGTAGATTGGCGTTAGCCAGCATCAGCGCCTCATGCTCCGCGAGATACGCCTGCGCATACCGGCAGACAGACGCGAGCGAGATCGAGACGCCCTGCGTCTGCAGGTAGGCGATGACCTCGCTGTAGGTGTCGCCGTCCAGCAGCATCTGCTGCACCGTCGCCTTGAGGTCGGGCGGTAGGCCGTCGATCTTACTGTGCTTGCGGTTGCGCCTCTCTGCCATCCTTTACACCTCGATCTGATTGTCCCGGATACCTCCGCTCAATAGGCGGATGCCCTTGCCGGTGAGCTTGGCCTCGATATCCCGGTAGTCGTTGTCCGCCAGCGATGCGGGCGTCTTGTCCGCCGCGAGGCGGAGGCGGATGTAGCCCTCCTCCGCCAAAAAGTTGACGGAGTCGAGATACTCGTCCTCGCTGACGCCGTGGCTTGCGACCACGTCCTTGACGCCCGTGAGCCGGTTATACTTGTACCGCAGAATATTGATGATCCTCAGCACCAGCCCGTTATTGTGGATAAAATTGCCCGCGCGCAGCCGCGCCCGCTCCTCATTGCTCATCCTGCTGCCTCCTTATCATGACAATCACCTTATCCAGTATTGCGTCAAGTTTACGGTCAAGCTTACTGATCTCGCGGTAAAAATCATCCCGCTTGATGTAGTTGTCGCGGATGTCCTTGACGTCGTCCCGCAGCTCGTCGATTGCCTTATCGTACTCCTCGCGCCTGACAGTGTCCTGCCGCAGCTGCGCGAGATCATTGTGCATGCGGTCAATCCGGGCAAAGGATTGCCGCAAAAAATAGCTGATGATCGCGATAACCACCGTCGCTCCGATTGGTAAGAGCACCTTGACCCACTCGTTCATGTGTTTTTTCTCCCGTCAAAAAATATGAGGTATAACTGATGTCTCAGTTATACCTCAAAAATGGGCAAGTGGTAAAATAAAGGGTTTTAGGGGGATTGTGATTCTGGCTGTCCCCAAAAAGTGACCTGTCCGTCAATCGGTTTGGTACGCGCCTTGACGACCTCGTCCGCTACAATACTCCTGATCCGCACATCCGTCAACCCGTATTTTTTGGCCAGCTGTCGGAAGTTGTATCCATCAAACTCATCTCGTATTCGTGCGTCGCGCTCGGCGCGCAAAAAGCCGTCCAGCTTTGGTACATATATCTCAGTGCCTCCATAAGCCGCTATCAACGCTCTGTAAGCCTCGATACCGATTATGTCCGCCAGCGCCCGCTGCTCCATGTCGAGATCGTCAAGCTTGATACAGTCAAGGTTATCCGCCACCTCTGCCGCCTCCCTTCGGCCCGCGCTGACGGGCGCGGAAAACGTTGGGGACATAACCCTTGTCGAGGATGTCTATGAGCCTGCTGCACTGCTCGCAGGTGAGCCATGCAAACGGGTCTCTGGCCGCAGCGCTGACGTGCAGCTCCTTTCGGATGATGCCGCTCAGCCGCTCGCCGAGGCTCTGGCCTGATGGCTCCGTGTCCATCGCCTGCAGGTCATACATCATGGCCCACACCTTGCTCTGCTGCTCCGACGTCGGCCCGCCCGGATGCTCCGGGTGCTGCTTCGGCGCGCGGGCCTTGGGGGTGGGAGGGGCGGACGGCTGCCGCCGCTGGAGCTCCCGAATGAGCGCCTCGGCCTCGCGGGCCGTGAGGGCCTTGAGGCTCTCCTTGCCCGTCAGGTCTGCCGTCAGAGCGTGCAGATCGTCGTTATCCATCCCGATCCCGCGCGCCGCGCCAAATATCCGGCGTCTCTGCCGGTCATCGATCATCGTCTTGGCTGCCTGCATGATCCGTCCCTCCTGATCCTCAGATGGTCTCGACCGAGACCTTAATGCCCTCCTCGACGTGGGCAGCTGTCTTAATGATATCTACTGCCTCCTGCACGCTACACGGCCATCCCGCAGCCATCAGGATCTGTAGTATCCACTCGTAGTTGATGACCTCTGTTGTTAGGTAGGCCCAATCGCTGGCCTGCTTGGCGTCAAGCCCTGCCACGGTCATCAGTGTCTGCATATCCCTCTTGTACTGCCCCTTGAGTCGCCTGCGTAGCACGGAGGCAACTTGCGCATCGCTTGTGATTGCCTGGATCGTATCCTTAAGGCTGCCATCGGTATAATTGCCTTGGCATACAATCGTTAACAACCGCTTGCAGGCCGCTGTCACAGTGTACACCCTATCTATCTGGACGTAGTCATCAGCAATGTTGCCGAGTACGCGGCTTAACATATATCCAGAGTCCAGCTTGGGGGTCTGCGTCATGCTGACCGTGACCCGTCCGCCCTTGCTGCCCATGTACTCCATCGTCTTAAGCTTGGTGTCCTTGAGGTCGGCGACCGCCAACCGCTCAAAGTATGCCTTAAGCTCTTCGGCGCGGCTTTTGAGCCTCGCCATCTGCCGGGTGAGGACGGCATACTCGTCCACATACTGCGTCGTCTTATCCATTGCCATCCTCCTCTGATACTACCTCCAGCATCTCCCGCAGGCACTTGCGGCATGCGGTAATGCCCTCGGCGTCAATCACGCCCTCGATGCTGCCGCAGCGGCGGCAGGTCGGGGCATGGGGCCGGATACCGAGGCTGATCTCCGTGCTGTATCTGCCGGGGATCGCCACGATGTCGACCGCCATGCCGGGTATCAGCCCGGCCTCGTGCCGCAGACGCTGCGGGATCGTGATCCCGCCCTTGCTGCTGATCCGTCGTGTGTAGGTCATTGTCTTAATCCTCCTGTATGTCGCGCGGTGGGCATGGTAGCAGGATAACCAGATCGGCAACGATCCAACCGATGATGATATGATCATGGATCGCTAAGATTAGCCACACCATTGTCGCAAGTATACCTAGCCCACATCCCCGCACATAGTATCGATATTGCGTACTGTGCCTCCTCATCGCTTATCACCCCGGTGCTTATATGTGATCCAGAGCGCCAGCGTCAGGAGGGATATCCAGCCGAGGATCACCCCGGCAAACAGACCGAGCCAAAAATTAACCATCCGTCCCATCCTCCTCCACCTTACGCAGCTTGTCCACGTTGCAGTGATCTCTTAACTCCTTAAGCCATACGTGCCACTGATCCAGCCATCGCATGTAATATGGCGTGCCAGCGACGGTGTATTGCGTGCCTTCTCCGCCGATCATGACGACCTTGTCGCCCGGCTTGAGATCGCTCTCGCACCTGTCGATCTGCAATGGTATCGCCTCCTCTATGTAATATTGTCCCCGCTCTGCATTTGCACGGGCTTGCGACCGTTGCCTTGCGGCAGCTGCATTAAGGCGGGGCTTTATTGCCCCGTACTATCATGATTAACAGGGGATATAGGGCGGCTGGACGCCACCTGATACCCCTTGCGATAGCCTCTCTGATAGGTCTTGGGCTGCTTGCGCTCCTGCCCGATGATGCATCCCGCATACAGCAACAAGGGAATCATCAGCAGGCCGACGATCTCTCCTCCCGGCATCCCACCGTGCCAATACCCGATGATATTGACGATGTTGACCACTAGCATCCCCGCGAGCAATCCGCCCGCAAAAACCAGCCCGGATCGTGTCCATCTTGCCATATTGACCCTCCTCATATCACCATGCCGATGCCGAGGTTGCGAGCCCTCGCATACAGGCTGTCATAGCTGATGTCGTCGCTGTTGACCGCGTTATTGTATACATTAACCGCACCGCGCACGCCAAATTTGCTCCGGCAGATGCCCTCCAGCAGGTCAACCGCTCTCTTTTCTCCCGCCTGCGCAAGGGCGGGGAAGAGCATCTCCACATCCGCGCGCTTAATCCGCTGCGTGTTATAGTAGCGGTTAAATTTGACCCGGCTAAACAGTTGCGCAAACCGCGCCTCCTGCCGCCCCATCATGCGTCCGTAGACCTCCGTGTTGCCGATCAGCACGATGCCGATGCCCTCCTGCCCGGTGATGGTGTTGGGGTCGGCAAGCGTCCTGATCTCCTCTAGTGCCGAGAGCTTGAGGTGCTGGGCCTCATCGATAATGATGACCTTGTTGCTGCCATCGAGCTTGGCCCGGATGTTGGTCAGCAGGTCGAGCTTGCTGCGCGTCTCAGGGATACGCAGCGCCCGCGCGAGCAGCTTGAGGATGTTGCCGAGCGTCCCTGTGCTGGGGGTCGCCTGTATGTAGATGCTCTGCGTCGGGTTATCCCGTACAAACTTTTGCGCGGCCTTGGTCTTGCCGATCCCCGCGTCTCCGTGAGCGATCATGATGCCGCGCTCCAGCTGGCAATACTTGATCATCTTGTATACGTCCTCAGAGATTGACGTCGGGATATAGTCCTGCGTGGCGACCATGGGCAGCGCCGTCTCGCGGGCCTGCTCATGCTCCACCGCCGTGCGCAGATACTCCTCCAGCGCCTGCTCTACGCCCGCGATGTCCCCGGTGTACTGCCCGCGCAGCCATTGGCTGATAATCGCCTTATTGATCCCGGTCACCTGCGCAAGCTTGGCCTGGCTCATCCCATGCTCCCGTAAGTACTGCTGTACGCGGGCCTGTAGCTCCGCGTTATGGGCCTTACTCATCCTGATCGTCCTCCTTAATATCTTCGTCGTCTACTGATATATTGATCGTGGCGTCGATCCGACGCCGGAGTGCCTTGCAATATTGCGCCTGCAGCCGGTGTAGCTCCATCACGTCGTGCGCTGGGTCGTCCGCGCAGGCGTTGAGCCTGTCCCGCAGCCGGGTAAGATCAGAGTCCATAGTCGTCCTCCTCTCCACCGCGCCGCCGATCACGCTGCTCCGCGTTGCGCACCATCCGGCCCAGGTCGTCCGCACCCACCGCTTTGAGCAGCGGCTCCGTGTTGTCTGCCGCCCGCTGAACGTCCAGTATCTTGGGCTCAGCGTCCGGGATGATCTGTGCCTCACGGTTACGACGGGCTTGCTCAATGAGTAGCTGCCGCGCGGTATCCTTACCAATCGCGGAGATCGTGCTAAGCCGCTGATGCTCCTTTTCCACGCGCTCTGCCTGCCTGATCTGGCGGATCGCATCCTTGACCTCATCCTTGCTGGCACCGTACCGCAGCACTGCCGTATCGTTGGCGTAGGCGGTCATCAGGTAGCGGTCTTGTAGGTCATATATCCTCACGGAGCTTAGATCGTCGGGATCATAGCGGTAATATACCTGCTGGCCCTGTAGGTTGTGCCGGAGCTCCTCGGTGCCGTAGTAGATGCGCTCGCCGGAGACCTCGTGATATACGCCGAGCCTGCCGACCTGCTGCGGGCGACTCGACCGCATGAGCATCAGCGCCAGCTCGTCCGCCGAGGCCACCCGCTTGCGCTGCAGGTGCTCGTTGTATACCTGCAGCCGGGGCTTGCCCCGGTCGGCTACTACCGCGCCGCCGTATGCCTCACGGTTGATGTAATCATCAAGCAGCTCCTCGACCGCCTGCGCAAACTCTGCATCCGTTGGGACGGCCTTGCCGTCCTTGATGATCTGTTTAAGGCACTCTGGCTTTTCCACCACCGTCCCACCTGTATAGGTGGGGAATAACCGGCTGATATGATCCTTGATATCCCTAAACCGCCGCTCAATGATCTTGGCCTTGGCGTTGCGGACGATCGCGTTGGTCATCTTGATGCCGAGCCGTTCAAATACAGGCGGCGGCGCGTATATCTCCTTGCCATCCTTCGTTTTTTTGGCCCGGTGGCCAAGGCCTCCGATGTCGTGGGTCAAAAACTCGCGGCCATTATCCACATAGATGTTATCCGGGATGCCGTATTGCAGGATACCCTTGCGCAGGGCGATCAGCGTCGCCTGTGAGCTGGGATTATCCGTAATGTGACAACCCGTAAAGATGCCGCTCCTTGCATCAAAAAATGCGGTCAGATGTGGGCGGTGCAGTGTCCCATCGGCGCGCCGGGTAATCACATCAAACGTGTGGTTATCTGCGATCCACCACTCGTTGCTCGCCATATCGTCGTATACACGGCGGATATATGGGGCGCAGCGGTCTCTGTATGCCTTTTGGCCCTCACGGCCCAGCACCTTGACCGGCATCGGCACGTCACTCCTGATGTGCCGGGTGAACGTCTCATAGCTTGGGATGGTATCGTATAGCTCCGGCAGCTCCTGGCCGATCCAGAGCTTGGTGTACTCATAGCAGCGCCGGATCGGGTGCTGCGCCTCGTCGAGGTAAAACGACAAAAACGCCTGCCAGACGGTCTCGTCAATACTGCTCCGGCCCTTGCGCCACTTGCCGCGCTTATCGATCAGGCCGTCAAGGTCATCCTCCCGGACGGCCCTCCACTTGCGGTAGAGGATATCCGTGGAGAGCTCTTCGCCGGGGTGCTGCAGGTTGTATAGCAGGATATATTGCTCATCCACCTGCGTCTTGTTGGCTCCCGGCTGGCTGCGGTACTCTTGCCACTCGGTCACCACCCGCCGCCAGTGCGCGATCTCATCGCGCTCCGCCTCGCTGTATGTATCCAGCGGCTTTGCCTCGGCCTTGGGGGCCGGGGGCGGTGCTGTGGGCCGGTGCTGCTTGAGGTACTTATCCTGCAGCGGCGCGTCGAGCGAGCTGAGCGGAATCAGGTACTTGGGCCGGTTGTTGGCGTTGAGCGTCCGATCCGCTTTGATCTTATCCTCCTTGATGAGCCGCTTAATGTACTGTGGGCTGCAATGCCGGATTGCCGCGAGCTCATCCACCGTCAGCATTGTCTCCATTGATATATCTCACCTGCCTTTGACCTGCCATCATCAGGCGCTGGGCGGTCATTCCCTGCGCGACGGCCAGCTATGGCCGTTTCGGCTGTTTTGTGGTATAATAATTAATTTATGAGAGGTGTTTTTTATGGACGAAATGCTTGTGCCACTATTTGCGCCTAACAAGATTTGCTCAGAGACAAGCCGCGCTTTGGCCGATCCGCTGCGTCAATACATCCAAGATAATGACTTCGTTGCTATGCTAAGGCTGATTTTTTCCGCTAAGCTTTTCCATCCAATTGTAGATACATATCGATACACCCGCACCTATGAGCAAGGGCTAGCAACAGCGGAGTATTTGATGGATACCTTGGCGGAACATGTCCTGGAAATTACGGCGGCGGAGTGGCATAATTGGATGGCACATTTCCTGTTCTTGCAGCTCCAGATGCTTGATTATCTTAATCAATGGGAGCATTATGTCGCCTGTTACGATCAGTTCAAGCAAGCGATTAGATCTGGTCAGATTGACGCGCAATATGACTATCTGCTCTTTGCTTACCGTTATGAGATCATCAAGCGGAAACTGCAAAAAAAGAAAGATGGGAAAAAGCTCGGCAACCTTTTGCGTCACCAGCAGGGGCAGTTAAGTCAAGAGGAGATAGACTATCGCTTCCAGCGTGTTATGGAATTACTGACTCATGCAGCTTCCACACAGAGTGGCTCCCTCTGGTTTTAACGCTTTCTTCGGCCAGCTATGGCCGGTTTGGCCGTTGGGACTCTAAGTTGTACACTGCCTTAATCGCTGCCTTGATATCATCAGCTGTAACCGCATAGTACAGATGCTCGGCGGCCTCGACAGCCGATTGATGAGTCAACTCCTGCATCCGATTAAGCTTCGCATGGGCGGCATATAACTGTTCAGCGTCAAAAGCGCGTTCGCAAAAGCTTAGCTGTGCCATCTGCAAAGATGCAAAATATGTTCCGCTATGTACGCCTTTCTTATCGTAGTCAACAGCCCAGACCACATAAGGCTCAGGCGCGCTGGGGCTCTGGTTTTTGGCGATCACATACTGATTGTTGTAATTCCCGATCAGATCAAACCCTTCGGGGATTTTGATGTTCAAATCCATTTTATTGACCATCCTTTCTCACGGCCTGTCTCATCAGTTGCGGGAGGCCGTCTCCGCAAGACCGCCCGCCCGGGCGGTTTCGACTTACAGCAGACCCAGCGCCTGCAGGATGCCAAAAAATCTATTTCTGCCTACTTTAATATCCCGCTTTTTAAAAATCTAAAATCAGATTTTTTTGATATGTTTACAAAATGTTTACAAGTTACCGCTTTTTACCTTATCTTCTCCTGACAAAATGGCGGTTATAATACCGTTTTACAGCCGGAATGGTAATCATGTTACAGCAGGCCCAGCGCCTGCATGGCTCCTAACACTGCGATCAGCATGACGGCCAGCGGCACGCCGAAGATGATGCCTTTCATCCCTTTATTCCTCCATTCCCGCGTCAGGCCATACCATTAATTGTGCATATCTGCAAACCGATGACGTTGATATGGGCACGCCTTGACTTGCAAGATACTGTGCAATATCGGAGTATGTATACCTGCCTTCGCAGAGCATGCTCTCCACTTCGCGCCGTAGGTTGGGATCCAGTCTGGATATAATGCTGACCGGCCTTTTCCATCGGCGTTGTTTTGGCTTCTCAGGCTCTGGCTGCGGCGTAGGCTGCGCAGACTGTATCGCCGTAATCATAACCGGGAGCATCTGTTTCATGACCTCCGCCACGGTTTCCGCGACCGTCTGCCGGATGATCTCGGTAATGTCCGGCATGTAGGAGCCTTGCCGTCGGATCGTCGGGAGCACCTCGTCAAAGACCCAGCGCTCAAACTCCTCGGCTTTGGGGAGCCTGCTGTGCGTGATGAGGCGGTAGAGGTCGCCCTCCGGGATGATCTTGATTTCTTGTTCTCCTCCAGTAGTAAGGACTCGGTGTTTTACCGACCCCTTACAATGTGATGCAATTGCATCTGCCGGACGCTTATACCCTAGCATCTTGGCACATGCTGTGGCCGGGAAATACGGCTTTCCGTCGATTTCTATCAGCCCCATTTCTCCAAAATCCTGATGCCTGAAAATCTGTAACTCCTGCATTGTCAATGTTCCTTTCTGGCCTGTCTCGTCAGTTGCGGGAGGCCGTTTCCGCAAGACCGCCCGCTCGGCGGTTTCGACTGGTGAGGTGGGTCGTGTTTTACGACCCACCCTCTAAAAAGATGTCCGACACTTTGCAACGCAATGCTTTGGCAATAGCTTCAGCACGCAAATGATGGATGTTCTTGGTTTTACCGTTTTCTATACGGTTTATGGCACATCCGCTTAACCCAGCTTTTAGGGATAATTGGTGCTGCGACAAGCCTGTCAAGGTTCTCCTCCTAATTATTTCGTCTACATTGGGTAACACAAACACATTTACACCTCCTAATATGCGCAAATGCACAATCCATGGTATTAGTATAGCTTGTGATTACGCACAAGTCAATAGCTTTTTTATATTTGTTTTTGCATTTGCACAAGAAAAATGATATAATAACCCCAAAAATAGGGGAGGCTCGTTATGGCCAAAAAAAATACATTGGCATGGCGTATTAAGGATTTACGCAAACATAAGGGCTTAACGCAAAAACAACTCGCATCAGAGTTGGGCATAAGCTATAATTCAGTTATAGATTACGAAAACGGCCGCCGTGAGCCAAATGCTAAAGCGTTAGTTCGGCTTGAGCAATTTTTTGGAGTGAGCGGCGAATACTTGCGCGGAGAAATTGACAAAGAAATCTTTATGCGTCAAAGTGAAGAAATACAGTCCGGTCTAGATGTAGTCCTAAAACAATTGGATAGATTTATGTCAGCATATCGGATCGCATCGCAGGCCGATCAATTGCGCGCCACTGATCTGTTCCAAAGCTTGTTAACCCACATGATCAACAGTGCAGTTACCGACTCTTCCGATCCAGACTGGACAGCGGAGGAGATCGACCATTTAATCGGTGTTTTTCTGGCTCTTAACCGGGCCGGGCGTGACAAGCTCCTTGAGCGCGCCGACGAACTGCAGGAGATGCCGCGTTACCACAGGGAGTAATGCTATCCCTAGCCTATCGCGCCCGCTCGCATGCGTCCTGATTTTGTTGTAATATAACGTTATGTGTTATTTTGTTGCTTTTAGGGCATAATAATAAGGCCCGGATCATTACGATCCGAGCCTATTGAACAATGCCGGGTTATTCGGTTTCCTCAATAATATCCTCGATAATATCCTCGATGTGGCAGCCGAGGACGCGCGCTGCCTTGAGCAGTTGGTACACATCGCGGGGGAGCCGGACGCGTCCCTCCCAGCTTTCCAGCGTCCGCAAGGGGATACCTGTCGCGCGTGCAAACGCCGCCCGGCTGTAACCCTGCTCCTCCCGTATTCGCTGGAGCTTGATTTTATCCTCCATCAGTTGTGCCTCCTTCGGCCTCTGACAGCTGTGATCAGCGCCGCCGTTCCCGTTGCCGCCGCGCCGATGAGCGCCGCAGTGCGCCATGTGCCGGGCAGGGGACAGGCAGCGACCAGCAGCACCGCCGTCAGGCATACCGTTAATAATGTTGACTTGCGCATTGCAATCGGTATATAATAGGGTTGGGTCGGATGGAGACCCTTGCGAGCCTCCATCCTTTTGCCTACCGCCGCTTACGTTTCTTGCCGGGATAACGAGGGGCGGTTTTTTTCTGCCGCAAACTGATGATGCTGATCACGATTGCCAATGTACCGTTGACGCATGCCCAGATGCTGCAGATGGATTCCAACCTGTTCACCGTTTCACCTCCTTTCATTGTCTTTATTATACCACACATATGTGTGGTAGTCAATGCTTTTTTGCAATCTTTTTGATGTTTCTTTCAATTTTTTTATTTGCATATACGGAAATTTAAATTGCCATTTCTGGTAACGTTTAATTTTCTCGTTTTTATATAATAAGTTCCGATTCAATGGCAACCGAAAAATGAGCGCAAAATGCCCGCAAACAACGTAGGTACTTAATAGCAACTGGTTGCCATTCAATTTCAATTTTAGTTGCCATTGATTTTAATTTAACCGTTGTTTAAACGCTGATTATTTGCCCCTCATCCGCGCCGCCGTAAACGCACCGTTTAAACGCTCCGCAGTCCCCGCAAGCCCTTATGTATCAACGCTTTGTGGTGTTTCTGGCCCAGCGACGTATAAACGTTTAAATTTCTTTTAAACGTATAATAACGCGCCGCGCGCCGTTTTTTGCTTATTTTCTATAATCGCATCAAATCGCCCGCTTTAGGGCCAAAAAAAATTGCAATCCGGTTTTCACTGGATCGCAATTTTTTTCTTTTTTTTCAGCTTGGCTTCCGCTGATTTTTATTGTATCTACGTCGTTTTCTGGCTTTTCACGGGTTCTTCCACTCGCCCGTTTAGGCCCGGTACCTGTATCTGCGTTCTTTCTGCAATTCTACAATGGGGATATAACGATTATAATGATTGGCCAATTAAATTTAATTCAATCATGCATCTTTTTGTTACAGAATTTACCCGTGAATACCTAGAAGACTTCTCGCAATTGCTCTATCAGGGGTTTTCGCTTGCTGAAATTGGCCATGCGTTTAAAAATCCAGATCGAATTTATCGTAATATCAATTTTATCATTCAGGGTATGAAGCGTTTACATATGTCTATAGCACAGCAACAAGCGTGGACTGTCCGATTATTAGAAACAGTCCGACAGATGAAGTATGGTTCTATTTTTAATGAGGATGGAAAACATATCATTTTCACTCCTTCCCAAGTTGCCGATTGTATGAAAAAGGCGGAGTTTACGCTTCCCTCACAAAATGACGCTCATTTCCTTCAACAACTATGCGGTGCTCTTTGGGCTTATTCCGAAGCACTTTATTTTCGGGTACACGATATTCCAAAATCAATTCATGGGCCTTATGAGCTAGATAAAAAAGAAACCGATGCATTTTTATTGATTCGTGATTATAGCGAATTAAAGGCATTGGGTATTTGGAATCACAAGCAAATACCAATGCATTCTTTGCAAATTCTGACGCTTTATCAAAACGAGTTACAGATCAGTGTGGATTCCTTTAATCATGTTTATAATTCTAAAGGGAATTATAAAGATAGCTTACTGGCCTATCAAATCCTGAAGGACGGGCAACCTGTTATGCTACAGGAAACGGAAGAACTGATTCCAATCATGCGCAAGCTCATTTTGGATGTCATGCATTGGTCATCTGAATGTAACTGGCGACAAATAGCCAATCGATATGCGGATATTTACTGGTATCGCAAAAAGCCATTATGCGATTTATTGAAAAAAGATTGGAGGGTTCCGCAGAAGGTAAGGGAGAATATTGAATCAGGCGACGTCAATGAAAAAAGGGTCCCCAATTTATCTCCTGAAAGTATTGATCGTCTCATCTACACTATGATATAAGAGGCCGGAGGTGACCGAACGCTTATGCTAGGAGAGCGTATTGTAAAAAATGCTGCACAATATCCAGAACGTATCGCTATTTGTTATGGAGATCAGAATTACACCTATGGAGAATTGATCCAGGATATACAAGAGACTTCCACCATCATTCAAGAATTAACAAAAAACAGGTTAGAACCAATCGGACTTCTCTTCTCAAACTCATATGCTTACTTTGTGGCATTTTTAGCATGCAGAATATGTCACAAGCCCGCTGTTCTTTTATCACCCGCATACAAAACAAACGAACTGCAATATCATATTAAGCAGTTGCGTATTCGCTTTTTGCTAACTCAGAGTGGCCGAACACCTGGGTTAACCGAAATAAAAGGCACGTGTGTTCTGAGCGGCCAGAAGCAAATAGATTATTGGGCTTTCCAGCTGCCATATGAGCCGCCTCTTTTTGAGCCGGACGATAGTGTTTGCTTAATGACCAGCGGCACCAACGGAATCCCCAAAGCAGTAGTACGCAAAGAAGCTGCTGTATGGAGCGAGGTGGTTGCAAAATCCGCCGCTTTGCATTTAACACGAAAAGACCGTGTATTCATACTTCCTCCTGTTTACCATGCGTATTGTCATGGAACGGCATTTGGAGCATTGATGACAGGTGCACAAATACACCTTGTAAAAGAATTTGTTCCCATAAATGCGTTACATTATATTTCCAAAGAATCAATTACAATTCTTTACGCTGTTCCGTTTATGTACAATGTGTTCATTGAAGAAATGCAATTGCGAGAAAACATAGCGTATAGAGATCGTTTTGCAAGTATTCGGGCAGCGTTTTCAGGTGGTGCTCCTATCTCTCATAGATCAGCGGCGTTGTTTCAAAGTTTGACAGGCCATTTTCTCAGCATTGATTATGGCTCAACAGAAACTGGCGCGGTATGTATCTATTGGAACCCTCGAGAACATTCCAATGCGGTTGGTTTTCCACTAGATCATGTTGAAATACACGTGTTTGATGAAAAGAATAACTACCAGGTTCCAGGTGTATCTGGAGAATTGCGGGTGAAATGCAAAGCGGGAAAGTCACGATATCTATATCCAGAAGAGTTAAATCAAACTGCCTTTTATGAGGACTGGTATTGTACAGGCGATTATGGAAAAGTGGATGAAACAGGGTTGGTTTTTGTTGCTGAACGTCTAAAAAATATTATTAATGTTTCCGGCCACAATGTTGATCCCTGTGAAGTAGAAAATGTTCTTTTAAAAATGCCTCAAATTAAGGAAGCCGCCGTAGTTGGGGCTCCCTGTGATATCCTTGGAGAAACCGTAAAAGCATTTATCGTTGTAAACGAACAGATTACGTTAGACAAGATCGTTAAACATTGTAAAGGCTGTTTAGCAGATTATAAAGTGCCGCGCATCATTGAATTTACAGATAAAATTCCCAAAAACGAACTTGGAAAAACATTAAAACGCAAAATGAACTAGTGTTTACTGACTTTCTGATTGTGTGTACTCAAATTTAATTGCTGCAATTAAGGCGATGGGTTTTATTTCCCTGTTATATCTTTATGCAGCGGAAAGGTATGGTTATAAAAAATGCATATTGAGCCTGAACGAAGCTTTGTATCACAATATCCCCCGTCTAATTTCATGACAAAAAAGGAAATCGAAGATATGTGGAACCCCATTCCGATTAACTTGTATGTTCACATTCCTTATTGTGTAAAAAAGTGTGGGTTTTGCTACTATAAATCATTTCCTATTGCAAACTCTCAGGTTCCGGATGAGTATATAGATGCATTGTGCCAAGAAATAGATCTTTATGCGAACCATCCGTCCGTCATGGGTCGCCCAATACGATCGGTATACTTTGGAGGCGGTACCCCTACCGTTTTAACGGTTAGCCAATTAACACGACTTATGACGGCGATATTCAGCCGCTTTAAAAAAACAGAACAGTTTGAATTTTGCTGTGAGGCGCGCCCTGGCGAAATTACCACTTCAGAGAAATTGATTGCGCTTAAGGAGCATGGGTTAACTAGATTGAGCATTGGATGTCAGAGTTTAGATGACGAGGTGTTGTTGCTGAATAAACGCAATCATGATGCAAAAGAATTTTATCGTACTTATGAGCGTGTGCGCAAGGTGGGGATTGAGAATGTAAACGTGGATTTAATGTCTGGAATGGTTGGACAAAGTAAGGATAGTTTTCTGCGTACCGTAAATGAGATGATTGCTTTAGAACCGGAAAATATTGCAATTTACAAAATGGAGCTGTTTTTGAATAATGAACTCTATATTGACTATCGGAAAGGATTGATTTCGCTCATATCCAATGAGGAAGAATATGAAATCGCCAAGGAGGCTTATACGGCCTTATTAAGCAGTAAATATCAAATGGCGGAGCACTATAGTTTTATGTTGGATCCAAAATATCGTCATTTACAGCGTTTTCATATCTGGTCAAAGGGCGAAGAATTTATCGGGTTTGGAATTTCTGCGCATTCTTATTTTAACGGATTCATGTATCAGAATCATCTAGAGTTGGATCAATATTATCAAAAGATTAAGAATCATACCTTTCCCGTTTACCGTGCGCATCAAATGAAAGTGCAGGAAATTATGATACGCCGTCTTATCTTTGGCCTCAAGAGCATGTATTTTTCGCGTTTGGAGTTTGAACGGGATTTTGGATTTGATGTAATAGATATTTTTGGAAATAAGCTGAAAGAGCTTGCGTGTAACGGTTATTTAACGATTTCTGAGGATTCCATCATTCCAACAATAGAGGGGGCGATATTAGCTGATGATATTATCCGCGAGTTTTACTTGCCGAAAAATAGCAAAATGATGCTGGGACATGTACGCCGGGATTAAAAAAGGAGATGTTTGGTATGGCTTTTACACGGGAGCAAATTGAAGAAGAACTATTTTATATTTTGAGCGAGAGCTATTGTTTTAATGAGGAACAAACAATAGAGGATATTCGTGCTTCTTCCTCGTTAATTCAAGACTTAGGAATGGATTCCATACAGGTGCTAGAGTTAATTGTTGAAATTGAGAAGCGTTTTTCATATGTCTGCGAGCCAGAGGAATTAGAACTTAGTATTTTTGATAACTTTAACACACTGGTTGATTTTGTTTTATCAAAAAAACAGTTGAATTAACAGAATTGGAGGTACAAAATGAATGAAGTTTTAGATTCAATCCATAGGCTTCGATCAGTGCGTGAGTTTTCTGAGCAGCCGGTAAGTGATAGGGACTTGCAGACGATTTTACAGGCTGGCGTACGTGCATGTAATGCATCTGCTCGTCAAAGCTATTCCATTATTGTAATTAAAAACAGGAAAACGATAGAAGAATATGTCGGTTTTTCGGCTAGTGTAGCACTGCTATTTTGTGTGGATTTTAACCGTATTACAGAGATGGCGGAATATATTGGTTGTAATTATCAGGTACGTCCCATAGAAGATTTTATTACTGGGAGCACGGATACCATTCTGGTGGCACAGAACTGCATGCTCGCTGCGCACTCATTAGGGATTTCTGGAGTGTTTACGAATAAAATTCATCGTTTAAATATTAACCAGGTCTATAAAAAATTTCATCTTCCACGTAAATACTGTTTTCCTCTGGTGAGTTTGGCGCTCGGATATAGCAACGTGAAGTTCCAGTTTGAAAAGGACCGGTTGGAAGGGCCTGGGATCATACATCAAGAAAAATATACAAAAATTGACGATACAGAAAAAGAAAAAATTGTTAAGGCATATGATGATCCTGAACGGCATATTGGCATCAGTGAAACATGGAGAGAAGAGGGACACGCCTCCTATCTCAGCTGGTTCTATAATGTTTGGTGTAAAAGCTTTGGTGACCCAAACTCAAGGATCTGTAAGTTACATTTACGCCATTTATACAAACGGTTAGAAGATGCAGGTTTGTTTTGACTTTTATAATCATTTATAAAAATTTGGAGGTTACGAAACATGACAATTGAAACATTAAGAGCTGAAATTAGGGACTTTGTTTTAAACGAATTATTAAAGGGCATGGTTGATGAAAGTGAGTTGCAGGACAATCGTCAAATGATTAAAGATGGATTGATAGATTCAATTGGAATTATGCGTTTGCTTACCTTCCTTTCACAAACATATAATATTGAGCTAACAGATGATGATTTTAAAATGAAAAATTTTGAGTCAATCGATAATATATGTGAGTTTATTATGCGCAAATAATTGGCAGGGGAGTAGATTGCCATGAATTTTGAATTGACGATGGAGCAACAGCAGTTAAAAGATTCCGTTACTAATTTTGCGAGACAACATCTTGGTGGAAAGCTTGGCGCTTATGACTTTAATAAATACTGGAACGCTTGTTCTGAATTTGGATTGTTTGAAATGCCCGTTCCCAATGATTTAGAAGGGCTGGATATTGACCCTCTGACCATGATTTTGGTTTGTGAAGCGCTGGGGTATGGATGCAAAGATAATGGATTCATTTTTGCGATAAACAACCATTTGTTTGCTTGTATGATCCCAATCTTAAAATATGGTAACAAGCAGCAGAAGGAAAAATATATCCCTGGACTTGCGACCGGTAAACTGATTGGCGCACATGCGATGACAGAGCAGGAGGCCGGGTCCGATTCGTTTCACATTGAAACGACAGCCCAAAAAGATGGTGACATATACATATTAAATGGTTCTAAATCGTTTATTTCAAATGCACCTATTGCTGATGTTTTTATTGTATTTGCCAGAACATCGCCTGGGAAACAAGGCATTTCCGCTTTTATCGTTGAAAAAGATTTTCCTGGTGTAAAGGTAAGTAAACCATTTCATAAAATGGGACTAAACGGTTCCCCGATGGGAGAGGTGTTCTTTGACAATTGCAAGGTTCCGGTAGAGAATCGCTTGCTTGGGGAGGGCGCTGGTTTCTTTGTATTTAACACAGCGGTCGACTGGGAACGAACTTATATTTTTGCATCGAATTTAGGTACCATGAAGCGTCAGTTTGATGAATGCGTGGAATTTGTGAAATCGCGAAAGCAGTTTGATAGGCCCATATCAGAGTTCCAGGCTGTTTCGCATAAAATTGCGGATATGAGAGTGCATATTGAACTGGCAGAATTATTGCTCTATAAAATTGGGTGGCTGAAAAAGGAGGATGTATCTTCCTTCTTTGAAACAGCCATGGCCAAGCTGTTTATAAGCGAATGCTATTTGCAGGATTCGCTAAATGCGCTTAGATTACATGGTGCGTTCGGATATATGGAGGAATCAGGAATTGAAGAAGGTGTGCGAGATGCGGCTGCGTCCATCATTTATTCCGGCACATCGGATATTCAGAGAAACATTATTGCAGGTTGGTGTGGGCTGAAAGCTTATTGAGTAAAGGTGCATATTATGAGAAATTTTACGAAACGCAAATCGGAAATATGGGCATACCCTCCGTTATGTAAATATCATGATCAAATTGATGATTTCGAGCAATTTGTAAAAATTTTTAACCGTAGTGCGGAAAGCCAGGATCTTTGTATATATATCCATATTCCATTTTGTGAATCATTCTGTTTGTTTTGTGCGTATTATAAGGATCATTATTTCAAATACTCCATGGAACAGAAGCGTGAGTTAATTGATGCATATAAAACAGAAATAGCGTTTTATTCGAAGCTTCCTTATTTTAAAAATCGCAAGATTAATGCCATCCATTTCGGAGGCGGAACCCCTTCTTGCTTTGACGTAGATTTATTAGAAGAGATTTTAAATGAAATTCGTCAGGATTTTGATTTTGAGCAATGCCAAACGATCTCGATGGAAGGAAATGTGAAAAATTTTGCGGATTTAGAAAAGCTAAAAGCGCTCAAACGGTTAGGCATTACGCGCGTCAGTTTTGGTATCCAAACGTTCGATGAATCAATTCGAAAAAAGATTGGGATTCAGGCTAAATTATGTCATATTTATCAGGCAATTGAAAACTTAAAAATCGTAGGGATTCACGATTTTGCAGTTGATCTTATATATAATCTACCGGATCAAACAAGTGAGATCTTACAGCGGGACCTCGAACAAGTGGATCAGTTAGAGGCGTCATATATTGATGTTTATAATTTAAATGTATATCCCAATACGGAGTTCTACCATTTGATCGAAGAAGATGTTTTTTTTCATCAAAAGCCATCTTCCGATCAAGAAATAGCAATGTTTCAACAAATTATTCAGTTTATGGAGGCACGAGGGTATCATCAGGTTCTAGTGAATACTTTTTCGAAAGTGCATCATGCGCCTCCATTACCTACGGCAATGCATCTGCGCAGTTGTTTACTAGGAATTGGACCATCGGCCACTAGTTTTTTAGATGATATGAATCATAAAAACATTCCGGATATTCAGCAGTATCAGGAAAGGGTACGTCAAAATGGATGTGCTGTTTATATTGGAAATCGTGCTACGCCTGAAGAAATTGAGGAACGTAAACTCGTATTGTTCCCTAACTATATGCAAATAGATTTAGATGATATTGTTGATTACGAACGGTTTGAAGAGATTATTGAAGACCTTATCGCAGAAGGGTATCTTTATAAAGAAGGCCGAATTCTCCGCCTGACTGCGAAAGGAAAGTTGTGGCCGGGCAATATTTCCGCAATGTTTTACAACAAAAAGCAACAGCAAAAAATGCAGCGCTCCTTCTTTTTAGGGTTACAAAACCGCGAGAATCTTTATAACCAAGATAAAATGAGTGTACGCCCCTCTTGGAAGGGTGCTCAAAACCGCATATGAAAGGTTGAAACAACAAAATAGAAGGGAGATTATTATGCCTGAACAAGAAAGCTGTGTTTCCGGTTCAATCAAATTAGGAATGCCAAAGATAAAAAAATCGGCTCCTATTTCCAAATACCCTTTATCCTCTACGCAAACAGGCATATTTTTTCTTTCCCAAATGAATCATAGCGGATTAGCACTAGAATTATGTTATCAGCTCATACTTCGTGGAATTCCTGATGATGCAGCGTTGGAAAAAGCGCTCTACGCCTTAGAGGAGCGTCATCCCGTGTTAAAAACACGATTTGTGCTTGATGAGGGGAAGGCGTGGCAGTATATTGTTTCAAATCAAAAGTTAAACATATCTTACTATAATTTTTTGCATTTAACCTCTATCGAACGGGATTCTAAATTAAAACAGATTATACAGACAGAGTTAGAGCAATCCTTTCAAATTTTCGATTCACCTCTGGTACACTACTGTCTGATTCGGTATGCTGCGGATAGAACCATTATATTGCTCAAGGTTCACCATTTAATAACAGACGGATTCTCATTTGAAATATTACATAGGCATTTTGCTGAATTTTATAATCAATATCATAAAGGCGGTACTCTTATTTCATCAGATGAATCTACTTACTCAGATTATGTTTGTTGGGAAAATGAGTTAACGGATACAAAGTATTATCAAGAATCAAAATCATTTTGGGAAAAAACAGTTAAACCAAAGTGCGATCCTCTTGAACTGGCATCCGATTTTCCACGCCCATATCCTCGTCAGTATACCGGATCAATATTTGAGCAACAGCTGGATCAGACAAGTAAAAAACAATTAATTCATCTCGGAATACAGCGAAGTGTCAGCCTCGCTACTGTATTGCTTACGGCGCTTGCAATTGTACTATATAAACACAGTGGGCAGAATGATTTCTATATTGGCGTTGTGGTGAATGGCCGCAGCAATCTCCCTCAATTGCGTAATATCGTAGGTGTTTTTAGTAAAATTTTGCCCATACGCCTTACCTTTGACTCTAATATGAAGATAGGCGATCTGCTTCAATATGTAAACATGCAGTTGACAGAGAGCCTGGATCATCAATTGTATCCTACACACGAAATTATAAACATGAACAGCAATCAAAAAAGCGCTGATTTTGCGCCGCTTTATCGTGTGTTATTCAATATGCAACAAACTGAAAAAACAGAGATCGATTGGGATGGTCTTAAAGAAGAACAATGGAGCAAGCTGGACGCCAATAGTTCCATGTATGATTTAGCCGTTCATGTGTTTGACAATAACGAATGCCTAAAACTTAAAATAGAATATTGCACCGCTTTATTTACAGAGGTTACTGTTTCCTATATTGTTAGGCATTTTAAAAAAGTTTTGTCTGATATTTCATTTGCCTTGGATATGCCTATTCATCATTTTGATGTTCTAGATAATAACGAAAAAGAGTTACTGAGGCAATTTCAATCCGGTGCTGATTTTCCCTTTCATCCTCGGCCGATTCATGTGCTTTTTGAAGAACAAGCGCAATTGTATCCCTTGGCCAATGCCGTTGTGGATCGAGGTCGAACATGGTCCTATCAAGAGGTTAATGAAAGGGCAAACGCGCTGTCGATCCTCTTGGTAAAACGAGGATTGAAATCCGGCGATTCTGTTATGGTATATTGCAATCAATCTGTAGAGCTGGTAATTGCTTTTTTCGCTGTTTTAAAAGCGGGAGGCTGCTATATTCCAGTAACGGCGGACTGGCCGGAGAAACGTATTGTTCATATTTACCATGATAGCCAAGCGAAAATTGTTCTTACCTCTCATGCAATTAAAGAACGCTCTGCAAGCATTCCCGAATCCTGCATGATTAATCTGGACACATTCTTGGCCTCCAAACATTCATTATCGCCAGTGCCGGCTGCATGCGAGCCATGCCTGGAAAAGGCATACATGATCTATACTTCTGGTTCTAATGGTGAGCCTAAGGGCGTAATTGTGGGCCATTCTGGGATTGCCAATCTGAAATACCTGTATGAAAATGACTGGGCTATCTGTAGAACAGATCGCATTGCTCAATTTTCCAATATGTCCTTTGATGCTTCCATTTCAGAATTGGTCATGAGTTTATTGGTAGGCGCGGTTTTATATATGCTAACGCCTGAAGAACGCAATCATTCCGATAAACTGGAAGCGTTTATGAATACAAATCAAATTTCTGTAATTACTCTTCCGCCCCAATATATACCGTTACTCAATCCAGAACGATTAAAATATTTAAGAGTGATGGTCGTGGCCGGCTCCGAATCACAGCCAAAGGAATATAAAAGATGGAGCAAATATGTGAATTATATCAATGCTTATGGCCCAACGGAAGCGTCTATATGTTCAACCTTCTGGAGCTCTCAGTCCGGTGAATGCCCGGAGCATATGGTACCGATTGGGAGACCGATTCGTAATACGTCAGCTTATATTCTGGATAATCATTTCAATATTTGTCCCATCGGGGTCGAGGGTGAACTATGTGTGAGCGGCATTCACGTGTCGAAAGGATATTTAAATCAAAAGCGGCGCACAAGCGAAAGTTTTGTTTTAAACCCGTATCATGCAGGTCATATTATGTACCGAACAGGGGATAGGGCCAGATGGTTACCAGATGGAAACATTGAATTCCTAGGCCGTATGGATCAACAGGTAAAAATAAGAGGATTTCGAATTGAATTAGGTGAGATAGAAAATTGTGCGTTGAGATGTGAGGGTGTTGTTCAGGCGGTGGCTGCTGTGAAGAATAATGGCCTGACCAAATACATTTGCCTTTATGTATGTATTCGTACTGGGTGCTCCAAAGAACGCATACGGCAACATCTAAGCCAAGAATTGCCGCAATATATGATTCCAGCATTTATTATTATTTTGAATGAAATTCCCCTCACTTCCAATGGAAAAATTGCATATGAGCGGTTGCCAGATGGTGAGGATATCGGGCGGGCATGCACACCCGATACAGCCCCAAAAGACTCTTTGCAAAGGCAAATACAAGAGATATGGTGCGGCGCATTAAATCAAAATGCCATTCCTATAGATGTAGCTTTCTTTGACGCGGGAGGGGATTCTATTTCCTTAATGTATGTTTGCCGAAAAATTCAGGAAACATTTAACATCGATGTTGAGATTATTGAATTGTTTCAATATCCAACGATACAGTCTTTAGCGTTATACATTACCCAAAAATACAAATTGGTGAAAGAGATTGCACCGAAAACGAGTAAAAATATGATTCTGTAAGTCTTTTTACGACTTGGAGGAATTTATGGATATTAATCATTATAATAACTTAAATGGTAAGGAAATAGCAGTGATTGGTATGGCAGGCAGATTACCAATGGCTGATTCGCTTGATGTGTTTTGGGATAATTTAAAGATGGGAAGAGAATGTATTACATTCTTTTCTGATAAGCAGCTAAACGAAAGTGGCGTTCCTGATTCTCTAATTCACAATTCTCAGTATGTGAAAGCCAAGGGAGTTTTAGAGCATGCAGACCATTTTGACGCAGATTTTTTTGGTATTTCCTATAAAGATGCATGTGCATTAAACATTCAGGCAAGGGTATTATTGGAGACAGTTTGGGAAGCTCTGGAAGATGCAGGGTACTATCCCAAGGGCTATCTGGGGCGTGTTGGAATCTTCAGTGGAGCTTCGTTTGATTCTGCCGTTTCACCAACTACGCCCAATTCCAATTTAGCTGGGGAGTTTGGGCGTGAATTATTGAAAAACAAAGATTTTATTAATTCTAGAATTGCATATCTTCTGGATTTACGAGGGCCATGTGTGACAATACAGACAGCTTGCTCTACCTCCTTGGCGGCCGTACACCTGGCTTGCCAGTCGCTTTTGTATCAGGATTGTGATATTGCTTTGGCGGGCGGTGTATCCGTTACGTATCCGTTAAACAGTGGATATCTCTATCAAAAAGGCAGTTTTCTGTCTTCAGATGGCCATTGTCGTGCATTTTCAGAGGAAGCCAGCGGAACAATCGGTGGAAACGGCGCCGGCGTTGTGGTATTAAAACGCCTTACTGATGCAGTCAAAGATCATGATTATATTCATGCGATCATAAAGGGTACCGCAATGACGAATGACGGTGCCGACAAAATTGGTTACACTGCCCCAAGCTTGAAGGGAATCGCAAGAGCGGCTTCCAACGCTCTGAAGCGGGCAGAGGTAACTTCGGATACAATCGATTTTGTTGAAATGCATGGCAGTGGCACAAAATTAGGCGATACAATTGAAGTAGCGGCTTTAACAGAAGCGTATGGTTTGCCAAGTGGCAATCTCTGCCCAATTGGTTCCGTAAAAACAAATATTGGGCATTTGGATACTGCCGCTGGAATTGCAGGGTTGATAAAAGTGATACTGGCAATCAAGAACCGGCAGTTACCACCCTCTCTGAATTGTGAGAATCCCAATACCTCAATTCATTTTGAGAACACTCCTTTTTTTGTTAACACCCAATTAATTTCAGTGCCTGAGAAAAACAGGCCTTTTCGCGCGGCGGTAAATTCTTTTGGAATGGGTGGTAGTAATGTTCATGCCATTGTTGAATCCTATGAAAACGCGCCTGTACCATCCAGGGTATCAAATGGTGAAGTAATCATATTATCTGCAAAAACGCATACAGCGCTAACGGAATATATAAAAAAATTCGATCGCTTTTTTGCTCAGCACGCAGACCTATGTTTGAGGGATATTGCTTATACATTACAGGCAGGAAGAATGCCATTTGATAACAGAGTATTTTTTGTTTGTAAGAATATCCCCGATGTCAGGCGCCAATTGTTGAAAGCTTCCAATTATAAGGAAGAAATGTATTTTAATAATAAGGCAGAGGAAGTTGCTCTTTTTCTCTACCCGTTTGAAATGGATCTGCTAGATCAGATACAGGAATTGTATCATGGAATTCCCGCATTCAAGGAAACATTAAAATCAAATTTTAATTTGTTCCAGAGAACAGAAGTGGATCCTTTTCTATCCCAAGATTCACTTTTTATGCGTTTTATTTATTCTTACTCATTCTCAAAATTCCTGTTGGATTGCGGTTTGGCGCCGAATATTGTTTTTGGGTGTGGAGAAGGGCTCTATACGGCGGCCTGTCTAAGCGGAATCGTATCACTGAAAGATATGGTAATCCTTGTGAAATCTCTTGATGCATTGCAGAAGGGAGAAAGCACCTATCACGAATATCTCCATTCATTTCAATCGCTCTCTATTTCCTCAGGGGTAAGGCCGATTTATATGGTACAGGAAGATATATTTTACGATATTCAATCGGATTTGTTGAACGCTGATTTTTGGATAAGATTCATGCCGTCATCATCGGGAGACCAGCGGGTTTGGTATGATTGGTCAAAATCTGGACGTTTATCAGTAAAATTGTTTGCAAAAAAACAAATGATTGATTTTCATTGTAAATCGGAAGATATGTGGTGGAAAAAGGAAATTCATAAAAAAGGACTTGAAGGATTTTATAACGCCGTTGGTACCCTATGGGGGTTCCAAATTCCAATCTGTTGGGAGGCGTTACAACAGGGACGTAAAGGTCGAAAAATTCCGCTCCCCACTTATCCTTTTGAAAAGAAAATATATCGCTCCAAAGGTGTTTCCCATCCAGTGTTAAAGGATGAAATTAAATATATGCCCCCTTCAGAATGGTTTTACATCCCTTCGTGGAAGCGTGAGGAATCTCATGGCGAGAATAATAGTCATTGGAATCAAAATTGGCTGGTTTTTGATGATGAAAGTGATATCAGCTCAGATTTAATCCATCGCCTGAAAGGTTGTGCCGCAAGTGTAACCATTGTCCGTAAAGGAGACAGTTTCCTGACCGGAGATATTCTACATATAAATCCAGATTTGGAGAGCTCCTTTCTGGAGTTGTTTCAGCGATTGGGCGACACACAGAATCCGCCTCAGCGCATTCTTTATCTCTGGGGTTTCTTAAAAGAAAAGCAAACGCAACCTACACCCGAGCAATTTGAATTTGTGCAGAAAGACTGTTTCCAATCTTTGATATATATTGTAAGAACACTATCAGTATTAAAAACACGTCAACATATCAAGCTCATAACTATTGGACGTGAAACAACAGTTGTATTGGACGACGACATAATACGGAGTCCTTATGTAATAATGCCGGCACTTGGAAAAGTGGCCGCACAAGAATACCCACATCTACAGTATAGCCATATAGATATTCCTTGGACAGATAAAAAAGTTGGGGAAAAGCTATTTGGCATTCTTGGCAGAGACATAACCCCTGAGAAAATGGCAATCAGAGGAAACACGATATGGGTTCCTACTTTCGATCACTTAAAGATAAAAGATGCCGTGATTCAAACAAGTGCATTGAAAAAGGATGGTGTATACCTCGTTTTCGGTGGAATGGGGAATATTGGGCTCGCTCTTGCGGAACAGTTTGCACAACGATCAAACTGTAAATTGATTTTGGTGTCCCGTTCCTATTTCCCTAAACGCGAGCGATGGGAAAAGTGGATTCAAAATAATGGAAAACAGGATCGGATCAGTCAGAAAATTATGCGCTTAATGAGCATAGAACGCCTTGGTAGTAAAATAGCACTATTTAGAGCCGATATCTCCAATCAGGCCCATATGGAAAAATTGCTGTGTTTTATACGTTCAAATTATGCTCAGTTAAATGGAATAATTGACGCAGCTGGGTTTGTTGGAGAATCGGCAAAACAAACGATTGAGGAAATAACATCCCTAAATATCGTTCAGCATTTTCAAGCAAAAGCAAAAGGGCTATTTGTTTTAGAACAAGTATTTGATGGCATTGAAGTGGATTTCTGTCTATGTATATCATCTATGGCGGCTGTGTTAGGCGGAATAGGCCTTGGCGGCTATACAGCGGCAAATGCATTTATGGACGCATTTGTTCAGGAACATAATCAAAAAAGCAAATATCAGTGGACAAGTGTTAATCTTGATACTTGGTTAACAGATCAGACAGCGCAGCCGTTTTATGGAGGGATTCCCGCTGAAGAGGGGGGGAACGCAATTAACACGATATTGAATATGCCGCAAGTCCATCAAATTCTCCTTTCCGTAACTCAATTAAATAAAAGAATGGAAAAAATTGAATCTGTCTTTCAGGATCAGGAGGCAACGGGGAAGACGCCGCTTATTGTTTCACGGGTCCCTTTGGCAGAAAATTCAATAGAGAGCCGATTAATTGCTATTTGGAAAGACTTTTTCGAAATAGAGGATATCACATCCGAAAGTGATTTTTTTAAGCTCGGAGGCGATTCACTTAAATTAATTGAATTATTAACGATTATTAATCAAGAGTTTCAAGTGGGGCTGAATATATCAGATTTTTTTAGCAAGAAAACGATTCATAATATTGGCCAGCTTATCACAAAAGAAATGAATGGAACAGATCGGCTTCCCGAATTTCATCTGGCGCCGAAACAAAAGTTCTATCCGGTTTCCTGTATTCAAAGAATGTTATACCTTCCTGAAAGTGTAACTTATACGCATCGCCCTAATTTGGCCAATCAAATTACGATAGAAGGGACCTTTTGTGTAGAACAGTTCGAACGTGCTCTTAACCAAATCGTTCAGCGCCACGAAGCATTCCGAACATCATTTCACCAAATAAACGGTGAAGTGGTACAGCAAATTCATGGGAATGTAGATTTTCATATGGGGTATCAAAAATGTGATGAAAACACAGCCCAAACTATCATTCATAATTTTGTACAGCCATTTCAATTAGAAAACGCACCTTTATTCAGAGTGACGGTGTTGGAGATAACAGAAGAGAAGTTCTATATATTAATGGATATGCACCATATTTTATATGATGAAAAATCACTAGATATTATTTTTTCAGAGATATGGAAGCTGTATCGTGGTGAAACTCTGGAGGTTATGAAATATCATTATAAAGATTATGCAGTATGGCAGCATGACTGGCTGAAAGGTAAACAGGCCCAGCAAATGAAACGGGTTGGGTTGAGAAAAATGGAGCACTTCAATCGCACAGTATTAGAAGCACACCGAGATCAAAGCTGCTTTGATGGATTTAGAGTGGGAAAGATGATCGTTCATCCTGATTTGTATCGTCAAATAGACGATTTCTGTTCCCGCATGCATCTTACAAAAACAGGCCTCATTTTATCTGCCCTATTTTTGATTCTTTTTGAGGAAACGGGACAATCGAACCTTTCTGTGGGAATGCGAGTATCAAACCGATATCAAAAAGAATGGAATTCAATCGTTGGTTGCTTTCTGGAAAAGAGCATGATTTGCGGCACGATTAATCCTGAATGCTTATTAAAAGATTACTTAACAGAAATGCAGCGCAACTTAATGGAAGCAATGGATTGTGCCCTTTTTCCTTTTGCGCTGGTAGAAGAGGAATGGATGAAAACAAATACCAACCAAGAGAATACAGAACGAATCCGAATTATGGTGAATTATATGGTGGCACAGGGGGAAAAGGAGAGTGGATTACCATTTATAATGCATTCAAAAAGCATCAAGAAAATCTGGTCAAAATATGAAATTAATTTTCAAATTATTGATTTTTTAAATCGTATGGAACTACGATTTAAATACGACGCATCTCTTTATAGTGAAAGGTATATCTCATCCATCCTCAGTCGGTTCTTAAAGATATTACAGCGCTTTATAGAGTCGGAAAACTGTAGCATCAAAAATTTATTAGAATCAGGTGAATAAAATGGTGACGCAAAACTGGGTGTCTCAAGCAGGCAAACGCCGTTTTTCCATGTCTTACTGTCCTGAGCAAACGCCCCACACAACGGTTGGAGCTTTACTATTACCAGGTTTTTTGGAGCCGATGTGTGATACGGATTATTTTATGAGTAAACTCGCAAAAAAGTTATATCATTCTGGTATATATGTGTTGCAAATGGATCTGTATGGGTCCGGGGACAGTGCAGGCGAGTCGGAGGAAATAACGCTTGATGGACTGCGGGACGATATATTATCCGGAATTGCCCAATTGAAGCGGATTGGAATGGAAAAGATATTTTGTGTCGGCAGGGGGATTATAGCCACACTCCTGTCAGAGGAACCGGTCTCATCCCTTTCTAGCGGAGTGTTTGGAATCAATCCATATTGTGTTTCGCCCGATGTTGTTTCGAAAATGTGGCCTGGCCTTCAAGGGGATTGCATAGATTTACATACAGTGTTTCAAGGAACGGAGTATACGGATTTATCAGATTTTGATGACGACAAAGTATCTTTTTTCTCTGCCTTAGGTGCACATATTCGAAATATACATGGACAAATGATTAGTACGGCTTTTTTGAATGAGCTTTGTACATATAGCGGCTTGGATGCCGTAGGCCACTGCAAAAACGCATATTTCATTGTAAATAATCCTAACTCAGAGAAAGGGTATATGGTTTGCAACCATCTCGATAAAACCCGGCATCGGGATCTGCATACCTATTACCGCTGTTCTTTGATGCGGGATGCCATGTGGCAATATAATGTAATAATAGAAATAAAAAGACGAATTTTAGCGGAGGTGCCAAACGATGCAGATACCCATTCAAATTGAAGTAGAACGTACGCCGGTTTTGGGAATGCTGCATATCCCCGAAAATCAGGCGCCAGGATCCCCGATGATACTGATGTGTTATGGTTTGAATGGAAACCGTGTTGATAACAATCGTATTTCCGTATCGCTGGGAGTGCATGCGGAAAAAACAGGAGTTATATTATCTCGCTTTGACTACCGGGGATTAGGGATCAGCGGCGGAGAATTCCAGCAGATTAGTTTGGATACAAAGATGCAGGATTCAATCGAGATGGCTCAATTTTTAGATGCGTGTATGAATGGCAACCAGTATTCCTTATATGTCCTCGGTTTCAGTGATGGTTGCAGAATTGCCACGGCACTATTAGAAACCAATCTAAAAATTGCAGGTGTCGTCTTATGGAGTCCCATTTTTGAAATCAAAAAAAAATTTGTCAGCCCCAGTGTGCCCAGAAAGTTTGTAAGGCATCCGGAAACAAAGGAAATTGTGTTTCCCTTTAAAGGGTTGTGGATGAACCAAAAGCACTTGAGGCAGCAAATCGCCATGTCGGATGATTATCAAAAGCTGTGTGATTTTCGAGGAAAAAAACTGGTTATTTTGGGGGGGAATGATATAGCAACCCGTACAACATTTGAAGAATTGCAGCAAACAAATCCGATTCCTGATATCACAAAAATCGTCATTGAGGATGCGGATCATTTATACAGCCGTAAGGTATGGACAGATCACTTAATCTCAAATACGCTGCGTTGGATTCTATCTTAAAAATTAGAAGAATTTTAAATGTGGGAAGATGGGTGTCTCTATGAGCCAAATTATTTCAAAGTTTCCTGCTATGATGTTAGGGTTTATTGGAGAAAACGATCTAAAAATTTTGGAATATGATGAAGATATTGTTGTATTTGAATCAGCAAACGATATTGAACAGCCATTTGATCTAACTTTATGTATTTTCGATTTACCGAGTTATGATTATAAAGAATATTGTTTTCGCAACTGTATCCTTCAAAAAAAGTATCAATCCACTTATTCTTATATTTTTCATGTGCAATTGCCAGAGCCTTATCAGGGGTCAATGACAAAATATCAGAATGCGTTGAAACAACTTGAGTCGATGTGTCATTGCTGGGGAGATATGAAACAAAATTCCTTATCGGCGGATCATTATATCCGTAAAAATCGAGTGATGTATCCCTATGAAAAGGATCAGGTCTATACACGAAGCTTTTCGGACCAGATCTCCCTATGGTCAGAGTTGCCTGTAGAGACGCAAGAGAAAAAACGCTTTCAAACTGTTATCAGGCATGTGGAATTTTCTATTTATTTAGATCAGCCACACATGCACATGATGGTAGAAAAAGGTGCCTGTTTTACAGTCGACCATTATGTCCAACAATCTGGTTTGTCAGGTCATCCCATATTTTCTGCTAATGTAAAAAGGCTGTATATTGGGGATGATTTCTGTTTTGAAAGGTTGCCGTCAGCAGAATTACTTCATGCGTTTCTTAAGATTGCGGAATCACAGGGATTTCATGTAACGCTTTGTTTCCCTTTTTTATATGAGCGCCAACTGACCGCGATACACAACCTATTATCTGTTTTAAATGAATGGTCATGTTTTTCAGGAAAACGGGCTGAAGTGGTGGTAAATGACTGGGGGGCATTAAATATGCTGCACCGCGTGTATCCCGATGTTGACCTTGTATTGGGTAGGCTTTTAAATAGGCGAAAAAAGGATCCAAGAGAAGAATGGCATTGGCAGAAAAATTCCTATCTCCCGGGTTATCAAAGCAATTTTTTAAATTCCACTTGTATTCAGTCAATTCTGAGCCGATATGGAGTTCACCGGTACGAATTTGAATCAACTACACAGAAGCCTCTTCTGCCAGAAGGCAATCATACGCTTCATTTTCCATTTTACCAACTCAATACTTCTACGTACTGCAATTTAAAGCATCGATGTGATAATTTTAAGATGAATCAGTCAAAACAGAGCGGCTGCCCCGGCTATTGTAGAGAAATTGTCTCCCTATACCCGAAACACCTGAATACATATGGGAGAGGCAACAGTATATTCGCCTTTAATCCACTTGTATTAAGTGATCCAGGATACTTAGAATTTTTTATATCCCATGGAATTGATCGTGTTGTTTTTTCCATGCCTTAATAGGCCGAAGGAGGGGTAAAATGAAATTATTATCACCGTTATCAAATGTGGAGGACTACGAATCGTTAGTAGAAGCAGGGGCAGACGAATTTTATTGCGGATATATGCCATACCGGTGGCTGTCCAAGCGCGGCGTGCAAGGCTCTTTAAATCGCCGGGAATATGTTGGCATGGCAAATACATGTACATTAAGTTCTATGAAAATACTGAGACGAAAAATAGAGGATTTTCATATTCCCGTAAAAATAACCCTAAATTCAATCACATATGACCCAATGGATTATCCCTTAATTTTAAATATCGTTCAGGAATTACTTGATATAGGGTTTGACACGTTTATCATTGCTGACCTGGGGCTTTTGTTCTATTTAAAAGAACAAGGAGTCCGGTGTAACTTTCATATCAGCGGTGAATTCCCTGTGCTTAACAGTGAAACAATTGATTTTCTTACTGCTTTTGATATTCAACGCATTATTTTTCCGAGAAAAATGTCAATCGTAGATATAACGAGTTGCATACAAAAATTTCGAGATAAAGTGCCTGAATATGAGGCGTTTGTGTTAAATGAAAGTTGTCTGTATATTGGGGCGTTTTGTAACACACTTCATTGTGATGAATTAGTCAGCTTTTGTTTTGCTCCAACAAGGATCAATAAAATGCATCTGGATCATAAAGAATTTAAACAGGAATATCGCTTTCTGTCCTTGTCAAACCTGTACGATAATCAAATTCTAAGCGGTGGGCATGAAAAAGGAGAAGCATATTCCTTTGCAGAACATGGCTGCGGCGTCTGCTTTGTAAAAGAATTAGAGGCGGCGGGCATTACCAGTTTAAAAATTGTTGGCAGAGGGCGTTCCAGAGAATTTTTGTTAAACGACATTCAAAACATGAAAGCGATTCTTGCATTAGCTGATACATTTGATGATCACCAGCGGACAGCATTTCAGCAGCAAGTGAAAGAGAGGTTTTTTCATGGTCGCTGCTTAAAATCAACGCATTTATGTTATTATCCTCAAAATTAAAAAATATATAGAAGGCTTTGAGGAGGATTTTTCTACCCAACAATATTTTTTGTACGAGGAGAACTTGAAATGGAGAAAATCACTTTGACTCAGGAGGAATATACACAGGAACAATGTAATAAAGCAAAAATTTTGGAGATGTTTTTGAATAGCAGTTTAAAATGGTATGAGCGCCCTGTGGTTTCTATCGTTCTAGTGATAAGCAGTTTGCTTCCGCTTTCTGCATCGATGTTTTTATTTCGGTGCGCCGGTCGAGTGTTAGCCCAAAACCCCAAGCTACGCATGGCAAAAGAATTAACAAAATTACATAGTGAGGTATTAGAAAAGGGGAAATGAGATGGAAAAAATAGCGGTTATGTATTCCGGTGGCGTGGATTCCACTTTGGTGGCAGATATGGCGGCTACAGATGCGGATGAAATTTATTTGTTAACCTGTATTTCCAATTGTCATTTAAAAGACGAAACTGCGGAACACGCTTATGAACGTATGCGCCCGAGAGTGAAGCTTTTGGAAAATCGTCATCCTAGCAAAAAGTTTACTCATATTATTTTAAACAGTAAAAAAATTCAAGCATATTTATGGAACCATTTAGCATTTAAAGATTTAGCAACCGTAGGGCTTTGGAGAAATCAGCCATGCGCTTGTTGTTCCTCTGCAACATTCTTCCGTATTTTTGCTTTTTGTTTGGATCATGGCATAAAACGCATTTATGACGGAGCCAATGTTATGATGAGTAATTATCCTTATCAGGGAATTCATTGTGGTGAATTATATGCGAGTTTTTGTAAAAAGTTTTTGATAGAGAAGATATCTCCTATTTATTGGTATGATAATGAGGATGTCATGATGCTATATCGGATCAAAGGGTTTAAGGATGATCAATATATCCAGAGACATCTTATAAAAGGAAAAAGCAGTAATAAAGAGGCCCAAGAGCGGGGAATCGTAACAGGAGATATGAAATATAATTTTGCAAACAAAAATAAACATCAGATACTATGCGGCCAAGAAGTATTTGTTAATTATTCCATGTTTCTTTTTTATTATAAAAGATATGATTTTGTAAAAATGCAAAAGTTGATGAGCAAGCAGCTACAAAATCACTTAGAAGAGATGGAGCCAATCCTGATTCAATATCAAAAGTCTAGAAAACATCAAAAACTTTTCTGTGATTAACACTTCTGAAGGCAGTGCGATTGAAATATGAGGGCTTCTGAAGGGAAGTGAATAGATACATGATGGTAGATTGTTTTATAGTAGGTCATTTTCAAGAAAATAAGATGGAATATTTTAAGCAAAAAGGCTTATATCGTGTAATCGGGCTGGAACATATTTTTAACCCCAAATTAGCACTCATATCAAGCTGTTTAGATAGGTATGGCGCAAGGTTTGAATTTATGGATGCAACTTTTGATAGGATCGATCAGTTGCCAAATATGATAGCATCGTCAAACGCTTCTATTGTAGCAATTTCTACGTCAGAAACAACATCCGTGCTGCAAGCATCAAAACTGGTGAAACAAATAAAAAAAACGACGATACCCGTAAAAGTGGTTGTTTTGGGAACGTTGACAGCAACCGTTTTACAGCAGCTAGGCAAGGATGATTACGAAGTGTTTCTTAAGGAAGTAGGCGCAGATTATTATATTACTAGTTATTATGGCGCCGAAGAACTGGGCAAATTGGTCGCCGCGTTTATCAGGAAAAAAGGACAGCAGGAGATTTGCCACATCGAAAATCTTTATTATCGGGAACGTAATTCTTATCAATTTACATTTCAAAATACTTTGCCGCTTCAATTGGAGGACGCACAAGTTAATTGGAGATCCTTAGAAAAATATAAAAAAAATTATACCATGCTTCGCACGAGTGTTTCATGCCCATTTCAGTGTGCCTTTTGTTCTTACCCTACCCGTACACAAAAATATGAATGTTTATCAGTAGATCACGTAGAACGGCAACTGGATCAGCTAGAAAAAACACATCACACACATATGGTTAATTTTGTTGATGACACTTTTAATGTGCCGAAAGCAAGATTTAAAACACTTTTAGAAATGATGATCCATAAGCGGTATTCTTTTCAATGGCACGCCTTTATTCGTGCCCAATATCTTGATGAGGAAACGGTTTCTCTCATGAAGCAGAGCAATTGCCAAGGCGTTTTACTTGGTATCGAGTCCGGAAATCAGGGGCAGCTTGACCGCATGAATAAGAAAGTTATGCTAGAACAGCTAGAACACGGAATCCTTCTTTTAAAAAAATATAGCATTTTAACGATTGGATTATTTATTGTGGGCTTCCCCGGGGAAACGGAGAATACGGTTCAGGACACTGTTGCGTTTATCCAACGGCTTAAACCTGATTTTTATTCTCTTGAGCCGTGGTTCTATCATAGAAACACTCCGATTCATAAACAGCGTGCGTTATATGGGCTGAAAGGCGCAATGCACAACTGGAGCCACAACACAATGAGTTCCTCGCAGGTTGCTCCTCTGATCGCTTCCGCCCAAAAACAGATTACAGATTCCATTTGCATGAGCCATTTGCCATATCCCTATGTATTTCAACTGCTTGATGCAGGATATTCAATAGAAGAAATCAGGGATTTATTTTATGAGTTTCACATTTGATAATGGAGCCTATGGAGGATATGAAATTGAATGTTTCATTTCAAAATACACTACCGTTTAGTGAACCGCGGCTTGACTGTTATCAGAACTGTGTCGCAACGCTGTTGCGTGCACAGGGAGAAAATATTGTGTATTTGGGAGCATGTTGGCCCTGGGAGTTTGTAGTGCATGCCAAGAGCGACACTGCGCGTTCCCTGAATGACTATGTATTGAGAAACACCAAATGTGTCAAGGCAGACGTTTTAAAACGATTCTATGGGATTTATCTGAGGCGTTCTCATGCAAAGGGAGAAGCTCTGTTGCGTGAACTGCATGAAGGAACGCGAATGAAAACGCCATTGATTGTCAACGTTGATGAGTTTTACATGCCTTATCATTTTCAACATGTTTATAGGAAGCAGCATGGCGTTCATACCATACTTTTATTTCATATAGATTCAAATAAAGATCTTTGCCAGTGTATTTCTACCATACCAATGTACAAAGGCGACTTATCATTGGAAGCGTTAAAGCAGGGAATTGAGCATAACAATTCAGGGTGGGCGTATGAAGTGATAGAGCGGTATGAGCCGCATCAAATTTGTATTCCGGAGCCGGAGGCCGTGTCTCACACCTTTGCTCAAATTTTAAAACAGGTTTATAAAGGCATGGTTACACCATATCATTTTAACAAAAGCGGTCGAAATATTCTCCACACTCGACAATTGAATCTTTTTTTAAAAGAATTACGAAATATAGAAAGTAAATCTGTAGCACAGCAACGTACAGAATGGTTTTGTCAGGGAGATTGGGGTTGGAATGTTGATAGAAAATCACAATGGCTGATGAATTACTTATCCTACGAAAATAAACGCATCGGTTTAAGGCACTATGAAAGAATCATGGAGCTGATACCTGAAATAGACCGTACTTGGCGGCTGGCGTTTCGCCAATTATTTAAAGATTATCAGTTAAAAGGGAAAGGCGATTGTCTATATGAAGTTTGCAATCGTCTTTCATGGGTGGAAAAAACGGAATTGGATATCATTTCGATGCTGTTAGCAGATATAAAAGAAGGGAATGAATCGTATGAGTGATCCGTTGGTATCTGGAATCGGGGTATGCCCGGGCGTCGTTCGGGGAGAAGCAAAAGTCCTACGTTCAGAGAGGGATATAGAGGAGCTACGGCCAGGCAAAATCATTGTCATCCCGCACAGTTCTCCGTTATATGCGGTAGCTCTAATGAGTGCTTCGGGAGTGATTTGTGAGAATGGAGGGAGGCTTTCCCATATCTGTACGATTGCTATGGAGATGGGTATTCCTTGTATTACGCAGGCAACTAGGGCAATGGAGATCATTCTGGATGGACAAACTGTATTTTTAGACGCATCTAGTGGGCTGGTTTATGATGATTCGATAAAGGGGTTATAGAACATTGAGTACTAGGGTGGCGGTTATTCCGTGTGATAATTATAATGAGCTGACAGTAGATCGATGCATAACACGTGCAGTTGATGCATTGGGAGGAGTGGATGCATTTGTTCCTCCAAAAGCGCAGGTGGTATTAAAACCAAATTTGTGTTTGGCAGAACCGTTTGACAAGCATGTTACCACTCACCCACAGGTGGTGAGAAGTATTATGAAGCTTTTTGCAACGAAGAATGCCGATATTGTGATTGGCGATAATCCCGTTGGTGATGCAAATGTAACGCGGGTGGATCATATCTTTGCAATAAGCGGAATGGAGAAGGCGTTAAGGGAATTTTCCTATCAACGCAGTTTGTTACAGAATAATCTTATCCAATTGATAAACACAATTGATGGACAAACTTATCCATTTTATGTTTCTAATGATGTTATGCAGGCTGATTTACTCATCAATATTCCAAAATTTAAAACGCATACCCTTACTCTTTTTTCTGGATGTGTAAAAAACCTTTTTGGTTTGCTACCTGGAAATTCAAAGCGTGTTCTTCATAGTAAGCTGCCTCAAAGGGAAAAATTCTGTGAATTTCTATTGGGAGTTTATGAAAAAGTTCGTCCTGGACTTCATATTATGGATGCAATCGTCGGCTTGGAAGGAGACGGCCCCGGAACGAAGGGGATACAACGAAAGTTAGGCCTTATCTTGGCTGGGACAGATGGTATTGCGGTAGATACTGTAGCTGCAATGTTAATCAATTTATCCCCAGAGAGCATCTTAACTAATCGGATCGGACAAGAAATAGGGCTTGGCGAGACTGATCCCCAAAACATAGAAATTGTTGGATGTGGGTTGGATGAAGTGAAAATAAAGGATTTTAAATTGCCATTTGGTGCAACTTATACAAGCGCCTTCACAGAAAGATTATTTACTTTGGCAAGGGCCTATTTAAAAATCAACTTAGAAAAGTGTAAAAAATGTAAACTTTGTTATCAAAATTGTCCTTCTGGAGCAATTATGATACAGAATAATAAAATGGAAATTAATCAGCAGAAGTGCATTTCATGTATGATTTGCAATGAGATCTGCCCATATGGAGCGATCGATTCTGAGCGGCCCCAATTTTATCATCAACTTAAGCAAATGAGAAAAGAGAAATGAGGATACATATGAACAATGGTTATTATTTATCAACGTATCTGCATATCAACGAAGTGGCGCACCTTACTGGAATGCGAATACGCCATGACCAGAATGTATCGCTCTGGCATAAAAACGGGGATAAAATCGATCTTGTGCATTATTGGGAATTGGAGCGCATTACGGGGTTAAAAAAGAATAATCGTTCTTTGTTTACAGTTGAGCAGGCCAGAGAGCTCCTCGATAGCCTGCTAGCGGAGTATCGCTTAACCTTAAACGATATGCAGGCCATCTGGGGAACTCCGCAATTGCAATCGGCTCATGATTATCATTCAATAGAGGAAGTAAGAGATATTTCTTACCACAGTCTTTGTCACTTGTATTCTGCGTTGCTGATGGACACAGATTTGTTCTATCAGGAAGATATTCTGGGGCTTTCGTTGGATGGTGGGCCGGACAGCGTCATTGATTTACAAGTGAGTAAAAAAAATTATTATGCTGGCTGTGTTTCGCGAAAAGGGAATGTGAATTTAATGCCTCTCTTTTCACCGGGATTCATCTGGACATATGCCAGAAAGCGCTTCGGGTATCAGGAAGGAACCTTAATGGCATTGGCAAACGCATGCAATTGCGAGGCTTATATTTTTGATGAGGAGCCAGTCTGGATTAAAGATATTCACGGGCTGTCAAATTCATTTGAGTATGTCAAAATGTTAAGCGATAAAATAAATCAATTAACCCCAAAGGATGCTGGAATCTTATTTAGTGGATTTGATGATCGATTTTCTTTGGAGGATAACCGTATCAGCATGGCAATGAAGCAAATCCAAAAAATATCTCTAAAGATTGTAGAACATAATATTGACCGGCTAATCGAGGAATACCATTGTGACCCCCATCAGATGTATCTGGCAGTTGCAGGTGGGTATATGCTAAATTGCCCAACAAATACGCATTTAATGAAAAAGTATGGATTCCGTGGGTTTATTGCTCCGCCCTGTATTAGTGATACGGGTATGTCTATGGGCATTGCGTTATATGCTTTTTATAAACAAATGAATCGCATGAGCTTTCATATAAATCATGCTTATTATGGCAATTCAGATCGTGATTCATTATCACAGTTGCTCAAAGAAAACAAATATGCACAATTTATTCAGGAAATCAGCGAGTTCCATCCAGAGCAAGCAGCGGAGGATATCATGCAAGCACCAATTGTGTGGTTCAATGGCCGTGCTGAAATTGGGCCGCGGGCGCTCGGAAATCGCAGCTTGATTGCTGATCCGCGCTTTACTGGTTTTAAAGATGAGCTAAATCGGATTAAACAGCGGCAATGGTGGCGCCCTGTTGCACCAATTGTGTTAGAAGAAAATTTAAATGATTGGTTTGAATCATTTTGCCCTTCGCCATTTATGCTCCATGCATTTCAAGTCCGGCCAGATAAAGCGGAACAAATACCAGCAGTTTCCCATTTGGACAATACTGCGCGTGTTCAAACGATGAATGAATATGAAAACAAAATGCTTTACGATGTAATAAAAGCGTTTATGCAAAAAACTGGTGTTCCGATTATTTGCAACACGTCACTAAACGACCGGGGCGAACCGATTATTGATTCTTGTGAGCAAGCACTAAATTTCGCTCTTCGCAAAAAAATACGCATAGTATATTTAAATGGGAAACGTTTCACTTTAAAAAATCATGAAAAATATGAACTGACTCAGCCACTAGAAAGAAAAGTAAATATTCTCGCATTTCGTAATGAAGGAGAACGGCAGTCCTTACTCAAACAGTACAATCCTTATCAAATTCCCAATGAAACGCTCGTTTATTATTTTTTGTTAAGACCGGAGTTACAAGATAAATATGCTTTAACAAATGAGAACGATGTGAGAATGTTAAACCTGTTTGTCAAAATGATATTCAATAAATTAAATCCTGAAGAAATTCCAGGTATTACATTGGAAGGAAAGTAAACGATGATAAGGCTTTTTTGTGTTCCATATGCAGGGGGATCAGCATTGGTATATAAACCATGGATAGCAGATTTCCAACGGCAGGGAATTGAGTTAATTCCGCTGGAAATGAAAGGGCGAGGCAGTAGAATTACAGAATCATTTTATGCGGATTTTGAGGAGGCCAAGGAAGATTTGCTCCAAATGATATATCAATATCTGGAGGAATCCGATCATCCATTTGCTTTTTTAGGGCATAGTATGGGGAGTCTGTTGGCCTATGAACTGGCTCTTTCGGTTTCCGAGAAAGGATTTATCCCCTCTCATCTTTTTCTTTCTGGCGGTCAGCCTCCACATTCAGGATGGAACCATAACTCGTATTATCATAGTTCCGATCAGTTGCTGAAGGAACATCTGCTACACTTGGGTGGAATGCCTGACATCATTATGAATAACGAAAGCTTGTATCACTATTTTGTTCACATAATTAAAGAAGATTATCGAATTATGGACACCTATATCGTTCGCAAATCATATCCTATGGTGCCTTGCGAAATAAGCGTCTTATGCGGAGATCAAGATGTTTGCGTGAAATGCGACAATTCGCAGTGGACCGGATATTCGAGCAAATCATTAAATGTTCATACCTTTGAGGGAAATCATTTTTTCTTGTTTCGCTCAGATGGAAAGGCAAAAGATTTTATAAAATCACGCTTGTCAAAAATTTACATATAGGAGGTAGTTGAATTGCGAATCGAGGATTGGCTGCTAAAATCGGAAAATAAGACGCCATTTTCTATCTTGGATGATAACGGCCTATGGTCGTGGGACGTTCTCCGTCAGCGAGCACAGCTGCTCGCTCGGTCATTAAAAAAAGTAGGGGTCAAATCGCATGATAAAGTTGCGGTAATTTGTGAAAACAGCGCACAATTTATGATTGGTATTTTTGGCAGTCTTTCAGCTGATGCAAGCGTGGTATTGCTCGATCCGCAATTACCATCTTCCGCAGTGGAAGAAATGCTGCATGGTACAGATGTGCATACCGTCTGCACCTATGGAAGCCGCAGTTCTAAAATGGCGGAAATCATATCCTCCGGCCAAAAGGACGCGTTTTGTTTTTTACATGAAGAAAAGGGGGATTGGGAACAGGCAGATGACTTTTTTCAAGAATCAGATGAAATGTGTCGTAACACAAATGAAACCGCCTTTATCATGTTCAGCTCCGGCACATCTGGAAAAGCAAATGGCGTCATGCTGAGCCATACAGGTATCTTGAATAATGCAAATGCAATTATAGAGTATATGAATCCAACGGTTTCGGACAGTTTTTATATTGCCAAAACAATGGTTCATATTTCTTCTTTAACTGGAGAACTTATTGTAGCCCTCATGTGCGGCAGCAAAGTGATTGCCAAAAACCCGGTTGTATCTCCTCAAACCACACTGCGCCGTATTGAATTGCTGAAGCCGACAATTCTCATCGCAAATCCGACTTTATTCAATTTGTTAGCGGATTCAGATCGCGGCAAATATGATTTATCCAGCGTTCGCTTTCTATATACCTGTGGTGCTCCTGCTGGGGCTGAAGTTTTAAAACGGATCGCTAAAGCATTCCGAAATGCGAAGGTCATGAATTTATATGGGCTAACCGAGGCTGGGCCAAGAGTAACCGCGCAAAGGGATACGGACGACCTTACCAAGTATGGATCGACTGGCCGTCCAATTCAGGGAGTTGAGGTCCGGATTTGTGATGAGGCCGGAAAAGAAGTGGCCCAAGGTAATACTGGGGAAATTTATGTGAAATCAAATAGTCTGATGCAGGGTTATTATAACAATTCAGCCTTGACCGCGGAACGCTTTTCAGATGGTTGGTTAAAGACAGGAGATATTGGGTATGTGGACAAAGATAATGAGGTTTTTGTATTGGGAAGAAAAGACGATATCATTAACCGTGCCGGCCATAACATTGATCCACGCCGGATAGAGCAGGTTGTCTGTAAAGTGCCTGGGATAAAAGATTGTTTGGCCTTTGGAATACCAGATCCTAAGAAAAACACGATCATAATATGTTTAATAATTGAAGAGGAAAAAATGCATCCTGATCGGCAGCTCCTATGGGAAACCTGTCGGAAGATGCTTGCTCCGTACGAGAACCCACAGGTAATTCTTAAATGCAGGGACCTCCCGAAAACATCAGGTGGAAAAGTATCCAGGAAAATGGCAGTTGCGCAATATATAAAAAAAACAACAAATCAAGAATGGAGGTGTTTTGATGAATAAGTCCCATGCTCCAGCTGCGTCTGTCATCCTCCCAATCTACAATCAGTCGGAATCTCTTCGTATCGTATTAAAACATTTATCCAATCAGCAGTGTCATCCAGCGGAATATGAAATCATTGTGGTTGACGATGGCTCAACCGACGCACTCAGAGAGAAGATAGCAAGTGATGATTGGCCGCTCCCAAAGTGTAAGATTACTTATATACACCAAGAAAATCAGGGAAGAGCAATTGCGCGGAATGCGGGGGTCGAAAAGGCCCAAGGAGATAGGCTTATTTTTTGTGATGGTGACAGGGTACCCTCGCCAACGTTTGTGACAGAGCATCTAAATGCAGCTAAAAATCAACGTAATATGGTTGTCATTGGCTGCCCGTGGGATTTTTTTGGAAAAGCCAGCTTGTTGAAAACTGAAGCAAACACCAATTGGCAACGTATCGTGAAATTATCTAGAAAACCTCAATATTATGAAAAGATCATGAATCTTTATTCCGACGGAAAAACGGAATCCCCCATCGCCTGGTGCACTTTTTTGGTTGGAAATTCTAGCATAGACAGAAGAGCGTTTGAATCAACAGGCGGTTTTGATCCCGGCTTTACCGATTGGGGATTTGAACACTTTGAGTTTGCATACCGTTTAAAAAAACAAGATTTTATGTTTTACAGTTGCCCACAGGCAGAGAGCTTTCATCTTCCCCATCCGCGCCAATCAGGTTTTTATCAATCAATGATTCATTCCAGTATGAAATACTTTATGCAGCTGCACCCAAAGGTGCCGGTAAATGCGTTGGAACGATTTTTACTAGGCGAAATTTCATTACAGGATTTTGAAAAAAGTTTTTGTGTCAATTTATCTTACAATCTTTTAGATAAGCCCGAAATTTATTTTAAATTAGAAAGGAGTGAATCTTAAATGACGCCAAATCAATTGCTTCAATTGCAATCCTTACCGTTTACAGATAAATTGGAATATTCAAAACAACTGGTGAAAGAATGGTATGAGTATTGGAACGGTGAAGTTGCAATACTGTTCAGCGGAGGCAAAGATTCCACGGTAACCATGAATATTGTTCAGGATTTATATCCGGAAGTACCGGCGCTTTTTGTTGATACCGGAATGGAATACCCGGAAATTTATGAGTTTATATCTCAATGCAAAAATGTTAAAGTTTTAATTCCGGATTTTACATATGAACAGGTTATACAGGAATATGGCTATCCGATTATTAATAAAAAAATCGCTCATATTTTAAAGGATCGCATACCAGGTGCGGTCAATGACGAGGAGCGTATCCAGTTGTTAAAGCAATTGCCGGAGAAATATGCTTATTTGATTGATGCGCCGTTTCGTATATCTGATCAGTGTTGTAATCTTATCAAAGGAAATACCGTTCATCGCTACTGCAAAGAACACGGCTTGAAACCTTATGACAGCCTGCTTGCCTGTGAATCCATAAATAGGCTCAAAAACACAGTAAATAAAGGATTTCATATTTTTGGTACAGATGATCCAAATTGCAGACCGATTGCCTTTTGGAAGGAAGAAGATATTTATCAATATTTTGAAACGATGAACGTGCCTTATTGCTCGATTTATGGGGACTTTCGAACTTTTGGTGAGAAACGTACGAACTGTATGTATTGCCTATTTGGCTGCCACTTGGAAAAGCAACCCAATAAAATACAGAGAATGAAGCTCCATCATCCATCCCAATATCGTTATGCAATGGATAACTTAAATTTTGGTCAAGTATTAAATTATCTCCATATTGCCTATGAGATAGACGATTGACTTGAAAGGGGTAAAAAAAATGAACTTTGAAACAATTATGAACAAGCTCAATACCATTATAAAAAATGAACTGGAGCTGGGTATGCACGAGGCATTGGAAAAAGACACGCAGTTATTGGCTATTGGCATTGATTCTATTGCATTAATGTCGCTGCTTGTCTATATCGAGGAAGAATTTGATTTTGAATCAGGCGAGGACGCATTGCTTGGCGACAAATTCCACACCATTGGCGATGTAGCAACCTATATTTTAAGCAAGATTAGCTGAGGTTTGGCGTTAAAGTCAAATCTTTGCTAAAAAAGGGGATTTGTTATGGATTGGCAAGAGATCGCAGTGGTTGGAGCAGGAACGATGGGCGCTGGAATTACGGCAGACTTATTATTTCATGGTTATAAAAACATATGGCTCATTGACATTTCATTATCTCAACTTGAACGGGCAAGAAAGGATATTGCACATGCACTGCGTTTTTATCCGCTCATTGCACCTAATTTAGCAAAAGTCGATGCTAATGAGGCGCTGCAACAGGTTTCGTTTACAACACAATTAAACAAAATACACCGTTGTGATGCTGTAATTGAGAATATCACCGAGAAGGTAACCGTTAAACAAGATTTATATCAAAAGATGGACGAAATATGTAAGCCTGACACCTGTTTTATAGCAAACACCTCATGCATCTCCATTACCGCAATTGCTGCTTTCACATCAAGGATGGACCAAGTCATTGGGATTCATTTTATGAATCCAGCCGCACTAAAATCAACCGTTGAGTTGATAGCGGGGGTCCACACAAATCAGGATACAATTCAAAAAGCGGAGCGTTTTTTGTCTGAACTCGGAAAATCTTTTGTAAGTGTAGGGGACTTCCCAGGCTTTGTTTCCAATCGGATTTCACATTTATTTATGAATGAAGCGGCTTTTGCTGTGCAGGATCATTTGGCAGAGCCTGCTCAGATAGACAAAATATTCCGCGAGTGTTTTGGCCATAAATTAGGCCCGTTAGAAACAGCGGATTTAATTGGACTGGATGTGGTGGCAGACTCTCTTGATATCCTTTTTGAAAGCTATCATGACAGCAAGTACCGATGCTGTCCATTATTAAGGAAAATGGTTTCGGCGGGTATGCTGGGGAAAAAAAGTGGCAAGGGATTCTACTGTTATTAATTAGGAGGCTGTGTAACAGATATGAGTAATCATTCTTCGATAAAGAATAAATTAAAAGAGTATATCTGTCAAAGTGCAAATTTAACCGCGTTGGAAGATGATGTGGAACTCTTTAATGAGGGATATGTGAGTTCTCTCTTTGCAATCCAATTGATGATGTTTATTGAAAAAGAGTTTGATATTAAAATAAGAGTTCAAGATCTGGACATGGATCATTTTAAATCAATTAACGCTATAGCGGACTTTATAAAGGCTAAGACGAAGGTTGTATGATGATGAAACAACAATTAGATTCCAATAAAAAAGAGCAGGAAATTTTAGATTTATGGAATATTATAAACGACACGCAATGCGAATATTCTAAAGATAAATTTATCTATATGTTATTTGAGGAACAAGCAAAAAAATGGCCAGATAAAGTCGCTATCATATGTTCCGATCAGCAATATACTTATGGTGAATTAAATCAAAAAATCAATGCGCTTGCCGCCCACTTGTCAGAATGCGGGGCCAGAGCTGGGGTAATCATCGGAATTGTAGCCGAGCGCTCTATTGAGATGTTTGTAGGGATTATGGGAATATTACGCTCAGGTGCTGCATATATGCCGATTCAGCCTGATACTCCCCGAAAAAGATTAAGATATATGCTTACCGATTCCGATGCTCTCCTGCTGTTGATTCAAGACAAATTTCTGTCTGATTTCCAGGCAGAAAATCGAACCTGTGTCAATTTAAATGTCCAGACGCTTTCCTGTCAGTCGTCACCGTCTTTTTTTGTGCAGAACAAACCTGATGATCTGGCGTATGTCATATATACTTCTGGTTCTACTGGAAATCCCAAAGGGGTCATGATTCGGCACAATTCATTGATGAACCGATTGGAATGGATGAATCGTACTTATGGTATGTCGGAAAAGGATATTATTTTGCAAAAAACTCCATTTACTTTTGATGTATCGGTTTGGGAACTATTTTTATTTATTTTTTCTGGAGCGTGTTTGTGCTTTTTACCTCCGGAACATGAAAAATTTCCTCAGGCAATCGCTTTGGCCGTTAAACGGTTTCATATCACTGTTCTTCATTTTATTCCATCTATGTTGCATGCATTTACCTTGTACGTAAAAGAGGCTGGGATTGCGCAGGATTTAAAGAGTCTGCGCTGGGTTTTCGCCAGTGGAGAAGCATTATTACCATCTCATGTGAATAATTTCAACCAAGTTATTAGCAGCGTTACATCTACACGACTAACAAATTTTTATGGACCCACTGAAGCCACGATTGATGTGTCGTTTTATGATTGCCCTGATAATTGTGAGGTCACATCGGTTCCAATTGGCAAGCCAATTCAAAATACACGATTATATATCTTAGTAGATGGGAAGCTCGCGCCGATAGGTCAAGTCGGAGAATTGTGCATTGCAGGGGATTGTTTAGCGGCAGGCTACTTAAATAACCCTTCGCTGACAGAAAAATATTTTTATACGGATATCATGAATCACGGCGAAAAAATGTACCGTTCGGGAGATTTGGCGTATCTACAGGAAGATGGAAATATTCAATATTGCGGTAGGTGTGATAATCAAGTTAAAATTCATGGACAGCGTATGGAGTTGGAAGAAATAGAAAGTGTCATGCTACGTTGTCCTGATATTACAAATTGTGCGGTGATTGCAAAAACAACGGAAGTTTTTTTGCCGATACTCGCAATGTTTTACGAAAGCAAATCAAAAATTCCAGTGGAAACGTTAAAATCATATTTGCAGGATTTTTTGCCTCAGTATATGATCCCCAATCGCTATATCCATATCCATCAGTTGCCGAAAACCACCAGTGGAAAAGTTGATCGAAAGGCACTGATGGAACAAATTTAATCAAGAGGAACACTTATGGAAAAAATTATGATGATGTTCCCGGGTGTGGGTTCCCAGCAAACAGGTATGGGGAAGGACTTTTATGAGAACAGAACCAGTGCAAGAGATGTTATGGATGAAGCGTGTGATATATTAAGCCTTAATTTGCTTGACTATTGTTTTGGTGCCGAACATGTAAATCCACAGGAGCATTTGGAGTATATCCAATGTGCCATATTTGCAGTTAATATGGCGTGTTATGCAGTGTACCAAAGTGAAATTGGAGTAACTCCCAATTTGTTTCTTGGATATAGCCTGGGCGAATATTGCGCCTTATGCGCAGCAGGGATCCTCACGTATGAAGACGCAATTCAACTTGTGCTTGCACGTGGGCGGCTAGTGAAAGAGCAAACACAGTGCCTGAATGGCGCGATGATGTGGGTTTTAAATGTGGAAATATCAAAGGTGAAAGAAATATGCCAAAAAATGCTCGCTTCAGGAGAAGAACTGTATATCTCAGAGATAAATACAGTGTATCATTGCTCTATTTCCGGAACGAAACAGGCATGTTATAAAGCAGCCGCACAATTAGAAGACATTGGCGCTGTAATCTATCCCTTAAATATGAGCGGACCATACCATTGCCCGCTTATGAATGAGGCGGGTGAGTCCATGCGGAAGCTTTTGGAAGATGTTACATTTGGGGTGCCTTCAGGAGAAGTTCTTGCCAACTATGATGCACACGTCTATCCGGTTCAGCGGGAGGGGATTAAAAATCGCTTGATAAGCCAGTTAACTTCGCCGATTCGATGGCGTGAATGTGTAGAGTATTCGATTCGTGCTGGTATAACGATAGCAATTGAATCAGGGCCTAAAAATGTTTTGCAGTATTTAGTTGGGCAGGAGACAAAACAAATCCGTACCTTTGGTATCGAAAATCTGGATGGAATAAAAACCGTGTCAGGCTATTTGGAAAGATAGAAGATGGACGGAGGGGTATTTTTGTTAGTTGCGTTTATACGGCATGGAGAATCTGAACTCAATCGGCAGGGCGTTCTGGATGGAAACAGTGAGGCCGGATTGACAGAGCAGGGAATTTTGCAGTGCATGCAATTGGGGCAGTGGATTCGGCATAATCTTGCTGAAGAAGCTGTTATTTTCAGCAGCCCCATGCGCCGTGCCAGAGAATCCGCCGAATACATTCGAACCGCAATCGCAGGCAAAATTTATATTGATGATCGCTTAGGGGAGGCGGAATTTGGGCATTTGCAGGGAAAATCAGTAACAGATATTGACTGGGATGCTGAAATCGGAAAATCCGGAGTCGAATCAGCTGCACATATTAGACGAAGGGCATATCAGTTTTTAGAAGATCAATGTAAAGCAAATCAAGATAAACTGGTTCTCGTAGTAACTCATGGGAGTTTTATTCGATATCTTTTTTCAATGATCGACTCAAAGTTTGATCTAAAATGCCCTGTAAAAAATGGTTCAATCAGTTTGGTAGAATATCAAAAGCCTTTCGGTTATCGAAATGCAGGATTTAATATTACAGAGTTCGAATAAATGTAGTTTTCATATGGAGGTGTCCTTCATGAAGGTCGCACTGATAAATGCACTTGAAAAAGGTAGTAAATATACAGACAATTTAGGAATTGGCTGCATTGCTTCGTTTCTAAGGGAGCACAAAATTGATGTAGATATACATTATGTTGAAGACAGGCCGCAAGTGGAGCAATATATACAAACAAATTATCACCAATACAATATTTATGGGTTCCCCATGTTTGATACGAATGCATTGTTTGTTTTTAAAATAGCGCGTATTATCAAACAAATGAATCCAAATGCAGTTGTCGTTGCCGGTGGGCATTTGGCTACCAGCGCACCTGCTGAAATCTTAGAAGACTGTAGTGATATTGATTGCGTTATTCTAGGAGCAGGTGAGTATCCAATGCTGGAAATTGTGCGCGCAGTTGAAAACAACACCGCTCTATCCGTTGTTAATTCGGTCAAAACCAGAGAAGATATAGAAGAGAAAAAGCTGGCGCATATCAATATAGAGGACATGCGACGTCCAGCACGGGATAATCTCATTTTATCCTTTCAAAAAAACAATTATGTATCCCGGATCTCTACTTCGCGCGGGTGTTGCGGTCATTGCACATTTTGTTGCGCGAATGAATACAGCAGCCGGTGGGAAGGAAGGGATATGGATGATGTTTTTCAGGAAATTCGCGAACTGCATGAAGAATATGGAGTTCAATGCTTTACGTTCAATGACGGTAGCTTCGAAGACCCGGGGAAATTAGGTAAACAAAGAGTAGAATCACTGTCAAAGCAAATCGTGGAATATCCAGATCGTATGTCATTCCGGTGTTTTTTAAGAGCGGAAACCTTTCAGGAGAAGGATGTACCTCTGATACGATTGATGCGCAAAGCTGGGTTTACACAAGTCATCATTGGATTTGAGGCTGCAAACGAACAGGATCTTAATTTCTACGGTAAAATTGCAAATGTTGATGACAATCGTCGGGCGTTGCGGCTTTTTACAGAAAATGATATTGATGTTATTATAGGTTACATCATGCTCAATCCACTTTCTACCAAAGCAACGTTGAGAGAGAACTTTGTGTTCTTAAAGGAAGTTCAGACTTACATTCTTGAAAATTACACAAATAGGTTGCAAGTCTACTATAATACAAAAGTATATCAGGATTTAAAGAACAGGGGATTACTAAATAGGGAATTCACCTATTTAACGCCGTTAGCTTATCACTACCAGGATGATTGGGCACGGGAAGTAAACGATTTCCTTTTAGAGTATATTGATTCAAAGCCGATTTATCGTATGCAATATGATTTTATGGAATTTATTCACGTGTTTCGAGATATATATATTCTTTATCATGAAGATATCTCTGCGTACGTGCAGCAGTTGAGGCAAATAAAAAATCAGTTGGGAAAACTTTTATCGGAATATTTTGAGATCATTTATGTTGATTGTGACTTAAATCGTGCAAAACGTGAAAACGACCGTTTTGTTCAGGCAATGGTTCATCAGTATCAACAAGCAAGAAAATTGTATTTACATATGATTAAAACAGAACCCTTTCGCGCCTTTTTTATGAAAAATAGCTGAGGAGGAAATGTAGCATGGATACGACAACCAATGTGTGGGATCGGCTCTTACATCATATTAAGTTATTTTTAGACTTATCAGACGAAAAAAAAATAAAAGAAGAGGATCAGTTAATTGATTTAGGGATCAATTCTATTGATTATATTAAAATTGTGCTTGTACTTGAATCAGAGTTTGGGTTTGAATTTGACGATGAGGCATTGGATATGAACAATATCAGCAATGTTCGGCTGCTATATCAATATATTTGTAAAAAACTGAATAAGGACTGATTTCAATGAGTCGGCAAATATCAAGATGGAGGTTTATCAAATGAGTGAAATTTTACAGTTTTCTAATCGCGCCGAGTTTCGTAACTGGCTGATGGAAAATCACGATAGTGACCAGGGAGTATGGTTGGTTTTTGGGAAAAAAGGCGGGCCAAAAACAATTAAAGCTGGAGAGGCCTTGGAAGAGGCGCTTTGTTTTGGGTGGATCGACGGACAAATGAATCAGATTGATTCGGAAAAGTATATCAAGTATTTTAAACGCAGGCAAAAAAAAAGCAGATGGTCTGAGAAAAATAAAAATATTGTACGCAATTTGCGTACCAAAGGACTTATGACGGAATTTGGCGAAAAGGCGGTAGAAGAGGCAAAACAAAATGGAATGTGGAATTTACCCAAACCAGTTCCAATTTCCCCGGATCAGGTGGATGCATTCGAAAAAATACTACAGCCGCACCAATTGGCACATGAAAATTTTAAAACCATGTCTCCGTCCGTTCAACGTAATTTTACCGGATTTTATTTTGATGCCAAAACAGAAAACGGTAGAAAAAACAGACTTGAAAAGATAATCTCCCGTTTAAATGAAAATAAAAAATTGATGTAAGAAAGGGCTAGAATGATGGATTATATTGCATATTGTGGGCTGCTTTGTAGCGAATGCCCCGTTTATATTGCCACCAAAACCAACGACACTGCCATGAAAATAACGTTAGCATCGGAATATTCAAATGAGCATTGCTCTTTTGCACCAGAGGATATGGAGTGCGAAGGCTGTCTGTCCCCAAAAACTGACCAAAGTAAAATGTGTGGCGACTGCCCGGTACGCAATTGCGCGCACAACAAAATAAGTAAAAATTGCGGATTCTGTAGTCATTACCCATGTAAAGTCATTGAGGAGTACGTTAAAAAAGGCTGTGACAGTAGAATACGTTTGGATAAAATAGCAGAATCACAACAGGCAAAACCATAAGAAAACGAGAGGGAAGTAGGGCTTGTGAAAGGGTTTCATAACCCCATCAGCGTCTTTTTCAGAAAGTAGGATTTATAATAATGAAAAAAATACTGCCCATTTGTGAATCGCCGCAATGTTTAGATTTGCACACTTCTGCATTTCCCTTATCAATTTTAAATGCGGATAGTCGTTTTTCTGAAAGATGGCTGATTCAAAACTTAATCCCGATTGAATATGCCAAACGATATGGAAATGTGTTAACCTATGACTTGCCGCTGTTTTGGTTTTGGAAATGTTTTAACTTCAAAATTTCACTTCACTATCCAGGCAAAGACGTCATAAAAACAATTTGTAAAAGGATAGAACAAGGCTATTACGTATTTTTATGCGTCAATGAAAAATATATACCAGAGCGAGCCGCCTATCAGTTATATAATTTTAAGCATGAAATATTAATTTATGGCTTTTGTGACGAAGATCAGACTTTTTATACGATCGCATATAATCGTCATCAGGATTATATGCCGCAAAGAATTCCTATGAATGTATTATATAAGGCATTTATTCGAAATAGGATTGAACATTTTTTTAAGTTTTACCCTTTAAAGGTAGTAGAGTCATATCATTTTGATGCCTTTGATGTGCATCAAATAAAGCGTGATATCGATCAATATTTAAATCCTAAGCAAGATAATAAAGGATATAAGGCATTTGAAAAGTTAAAAAGAAATGTTTTACAGGGAGGTGAGATGAAAAATGATATTGATCTGAGAAGTTTCCGAACGTTAAGAGATCGATCTCAAATTTTTCTTTTAATTCAAAAGTATTTTCAAGTTTCTTCGGAATTTAATCAATTGCTTTATGATAATTTGCAGCTTTGTAGAAATACTTTTGGGATAGTAATAAAATATAATATGACCAAAGATAACGTTTTATTTCAACGGATCAATGAAAATCTGAATGCTATTTCACAAATGGAAATCAAAATTTTAATTCAGCTCAAGGATGCTCTTTGAAAGGAAACCACCAAAACGATTTGTGAGGCTTGAGCCGGCCGAACCATGTGTTTAATTGTAAAGCGATCCACTTACCATTGCTTTTGGCCAATATACTTTGTCATTTGTGGGGTTAATCTTCGGCACCATCGGCAACGCTGGCACCAACACTGTCCCATTCTGCAATGCGGCAGTCCAATCCTCCTGACTTCCATCTATAAAAAAAGAGGTGCGCCCACAGCGGCGCACCTCTTTGGGTTTTAATTTAAAATTGCCACGCCTGCTGTTAAATATCCGGCGAAGGTTACCCAGAGAAGATATGGGATTTGCAGCAGCGCCGCTTTCCTGCTGATATTAGAAAACATAACGATCATCGTCAAGATCAGGAACCAGAGCACGATCAGCCACGCAAAAGAAAACCAGTACCATTGCTTGTTAAAAAAGAAGATTGACCAGAGCAGATTGAATATCAGCTGAACGCCATAAATGATAAGCGCATTGCGTTTGCGGTCGCTGTTTGCGTCCGAGGTATAGACCATGTAAGCGGAAATGCCCATTAGAAAAAAGAGAATCGTCCAGACGATACCAAACACCCATGCTGGCGGGGAAAGCGGAGGAAGGTTTAGGTCAGCGTAGACGGCCTTCATATTGTTCATAGTGAAAAGCGCGGAAGCGGCACCCACCCCCAGGCTGATGAGCAAATTCACAACCAACGGCTTCCATTTAATAATCATATCGCCTCAGCTCCTTTACAGGAGTAGTATACGTTCAGCGGGATTGTTTTATGAATTTTATCCTGCTTTTACAATCCGGTCAAGGCACTGAATGAGATCGCTGAGCGATTTGATCTCCACATCCTGCTTTAGAATTTCGTTTTTTAGATCAATGGAAAGCGATTCAAAATAGGGGCGTAGTTTGGGGTCAACATAAGACATATTCTTGTCGTATCCTTTCCTGCAAGATTTAGTCATACTATACCCACTTTTTCCGTTATTAACAGTAAAAAGCACCAGCCTCTCAATGAAAGGCCAGTGCAAAGATATCAAATTATAATTTCATCCCATACTGCTGCTCATAGTATCTTCTATAATCGCCGCTTCGGATGTGTTCCCACCAGGAACGGTTTTGCAAATACCATTCCACCGTTGTTTGAATGCCGTCCTCAAAGCTTGTCTGCGGTAGCCAGCCAAGCTCCCGGTGAATTTTGGATGGATCAATAGCATAGCGCCTATCATGGCCCGGGCGGTCTTTTACAAAGGCGATAAGCTCTTCACTTTTGCCAAGCGCGTGCAGGATGGTTTTGACTACTTCGATATTCTGCTTTTCATGATGACCGCCCACGTTGTAAACTTCCCCGACCCGGCCATTTTCCAAAATAAGCTCAATTGCCCGGCAATGATCCTCCACATACAGCCAGTCGCGCACGTTTTTACCATCTCCATAAACGGGCAGGGGCTTATCCTCCAAAGCGTTTAAGATCATCAGGGGAATCAACTTTTCCGGGAAATGATACGGGCCGTAGTTGTTGGAGCAGCGGGAAATAGTAACCGGAGTGCCATATGTGCGGTAATAAGCCGTTACAAGCAGATCAGCCGACGCCTTGCTCGCAGAGTAGGGAGAGGAGGTGTGAATAGGCGTTTCCTCTGTAAAAAACAGGTCGGGCCGGTCGAGCGGAAGGTCGCCGTAAACCTCATCCGTAGATACCTGGTGGTAGCGGCCGGTTCCAAACCGATTGCAAGCATCGAGAAGCACCTGTGTGCCCAAAATGTTTGTTTTCAAAAAGACCTCCGGTGTATCGATCGAACGATCCACATGGCTCTCCGCCGCAAAGTTTACAACAGCGTCAAAATTTTCCTCTCCAAATAAGTGATAAACAGCTTCCCGATCGGTGATGTCTCCATGCACAAACCGCAGGCGTGAATCCTCCAGCACGCTTTTCAGCGTTTCTAGGTTTCCGGCATAGGTCAAGGCGTCCAGGCAGGTGATGTGGCAATCCGGTCGGTTGCCCAATAAATAATGGATGAAATTACCGCCGATAAACCCCGCACCGCCGGTAACTAAAATATTTTTCAATGTTACGCCGCCTCCAAGTGGTAATTTTATATATTAAGTCGCTATTGCATCAGTGTACAGGGGTACACATCGGTTTTTAGCACTGTGGCCGCGCCCCTGGCTGCGTTATCCTCCTTGCTTTCCGGCAAGGAAAGCTGCGTCGTCTGCCTTGCCAGAAGCACGGCCACAGGCTGAAAACTCCAAAGGACCGTCAAGGCGTCCCAGACGCAGGATGACAAGGCCGCAGGGCGACGGCTGGCTGTCGCCAGTCGAGCCCGAGAACGCAGTCAGCATGCGTTTGGGCACGCCCTGACGGCGATGTTCCCCCTGTACACTGATGCTTTTGTTCTATTATACAGATTTACAGCAATGAATGCAAGAATCCGGTAAGGTTCATCATTGAAAAGGCCTGCTATTTCGGATAGAATAAATCTGTAATCAAACCTATGGAATGGAGGATGTTTTTTATGACCAAACTCGCACCGAAGCGTGTATCTGATTCCATGACCAGCCAAGTGCAGATTATCATGCCGGAGCATATTAACGGTTATCACCGGCTTTTTGGAGGCCAGCTTGTTGAATGGATCGATGTGGTCGCGGGCGTGGTAGCGCGCCGCCACAGCAATCGGAATGTGACCACGGCCTTTATTGACCATCTGCATTTTAAGGCGCCGGCCTACGCGAACGATACCGTTGTCATTAAGGGGCGAATCACCTATGTGGGCCGCACTTCGATGGAGGTGCGGGTGGACACCTTTGTGGAAAGCCTCAACGGCGAGCGCAAGCTTGTCAACCGCGCCTATCTCGTCACCGTTGCGCTCGATGATGATGAGAAGCCGGTTGAGGTGCCGAAGCTTATCCTGGAAACGCCTGAGGATGAGGCGGAGTGGGAGGCGGGCTGCCGCCGTAGCCTGCTGCGCCGGCAGCGCCGGGAGGAAGAAAAAGAGCTCCTGCGCCAAATTGAAGAAAGAGGCGCGCTGTGATCCTCAGCGCCAGCCGCCGCACGGATATCCCGGCATGGTATGGAGCATGGTTTCTCAACCGGCTGCGGGAGGGCTTTGCCCTTGTGCCGAATCCATATGCCGAAAATTTGCATATGCTTCGCAAAATTCCGCTCTCGCCGGACGTGGTGGATTGTATTGTATTTTGGAGCAAAAACCCACGGCCGTTTCTCGATTTTTTGCCGGAAATCCAACAACTGGGCTATCCCTTCTATTTTCAGTTCACACTCAACCCCTATGAAGCGGCGATTGAACAGAATCTCCCCGCTTTGGATGAGCGAATTGATACGTTTCACCGCCTGAGCGCTATCATTGGGCCGGAGCGCATCGTTTGGCGATATGATCCCGTTATCATCGATGAGGCACATCCTTTAAACTGGCACGGGGAGCAATTTGAACGCTTGTGCGCGCTTCTCCATGCCGATACATGCCGTTGTGTTTTCAGCTTTTTTGACCGCTATGCAAAGGATCAAAGTGGTTTTCGCGAGGTAGAGGAGGCCACAATGCGAGCTGTTGCGCGTAGCTTTTCCAGCACAGCGGCGCGCTACGATCTGCCGCTTTCTACCTGTTCGGAGGCGGTGGACCTGACCCCGTATAGGATTACCCATGCGGCCTGTATCGATTCCGAGCAAATCCGTCGTATTCTTGGCCGCCCCGTCCATGCGAAAAAGGATCCCAATCAGCGCCCCTTTTGCGGCTGCATGGAAAGCATGGATATCGGTTCGTATCATAGCTGCATCAACGGTTGTATTTACTGCTATGCTAACCAGGGGATAGAACGGGCCCGCCGAAGAATGCAAAGGCATGAACCGCATTCTCCCATGCTGCTTGGTCATCCGGATGGAACGGAGAAAATCGTCGAAGTCCGTGCGGAAAGTCTACTTATCGCGCAAACCTCGCTGTTTGATTAGACGGATAAAAAACTCTCCATCTATCGGTTCCGTATTAGAAAGGATGTCGTTTTGCTATGCCGCAATTGATTTTAGGGTGCCATCTCTCTTCCTCCAAGGGCTTTCTTGCCCTAGGCCGCAACGCCCTGCACATTGGGGCGAATACATTTCAGTTTTTCACCCGCAATCCGCGCGGCAGCAAGGCAAAGCCCTTGGATCTGCCCGATGCGCAGGCCCTGCGGACGCTGATGGCGGCGCATGGGTTTGGGCCGGTCCTTGCCCATGCGCCCTATACGCTCAACGCCTGCTCGGCGGATGCGCGCGTGCGTGAATTCGCGTTGGAGACCATGGCGGATGATCTTAGCCGCATGGAGGCGCTGCCCGGCAATTTCTATAATCTTCATCCTGGCAGCCATGTAGGTCAGGGCGCGGAGGCGGGGATATCTTTGATTGCAAATACCCTCAATCAGATTCTTTGGCCGGAGCAGGCTACGACCATCCTGCTGGAGACGATGGCGGGCAAGGGCAGCGAGATCGGCCGTAGATTCGAAGAGCTGCGGGAGATTCTCGACCGTGTGGAGCTGGTGGGAAAAATGGGCGTCTGCATGGATATATGCCACGTTTTCGACGCGGGCTATGATATCGTAAACGATCTCGACGGCGTATTGACCGCCTTCGATCGCGTAATCGGCCTTGGGAGGCTGCGCGCCGTGCATCTGGCGGATAGCCAAAACGAGCGGGGCAGCGCGAAAGACCGCCACGCGACCATCGGAGAAGGGCGGATCGGCCTAGAGGCGTTCACACGTATCGTGCGGCACCCTGTGCTCGCAAAGCTGCCGATGTGCTTAGAAACGCCGCATGAGGACGAGGGCCACGCGCGGGAGATCAAGTTGCTGCGGGAACTGGCGGAAGAGAAACGTTAGAGTTTGATGCAAACGAAAGGGTTGCATCAATCCATATTGAACTAGGCAAAGGTCCGCTCGATGTATTGCCGTTTGAATGATTATTTTATTTAGGGGTTGTGAATCATGGATGAAAAAACGCAGCATTCACGCAACCGGAAATGCCTCTTTGCCATGGCTGGAATCGCTCTCCTGCTTGCTGTGGCCGCTATTCTGGCTCTTGCCCTGACCCAGTCCGGCAGGGTGCGCACGATCCGCACGCTGCATGCGAACGATTTTTTCTATGGGGAGCCAATTGAAATTCCCTATCGGACAAAAGGCCTATCCCATGGCCCTGCCACCTCCTTTCAGTGTGAGGATCTGGCGGAGCTCGCACATCAACTGCCCGACCGGCTAGGGGAGGGCTATGAGGCAAAACGGTTCGGTGGCGATTCCCTGCTGATCTGGCGGACATTACCCGCGGCCTGCTACCTCATCCAGCGGCAAACCGGAGAAAAAGCGGGCTCCCGCTGTAATTTTCTGCTGTTTGATATGGAGGCCAGATTAGGCGTGGGGGCGACAGAGCAAACCTTTGTGTTTCCTTATCATCTGATCGCCTTGATGGAATCGCAGGGGACGCTCTATTTCCGATTTGATCCGGGCGTGCTGTATGAGACGGCATATTCCAAACAGGAATTTCTGAATTTTTACCGCCGTCTGGGCCAGTATACCGTTACTGAAACGTGGGATGGCTTTCAGATCATGCGCGGGAAGGGGAGCGTATCCGCTTCCGATGAGGCACGGGAGGAAAATTCCGAGGCGCCGAGTAGAAGCATGGATTTGCCTGTGCAGTTCCTATTTACGCAGGATGGAAGCAAAGCTTTTCTGCATCTGTCCACGCTGGTTAAGGATAGCGTATAAGGGGATAAATCTGAATCAAGAAGGCCTGCCGCAGTGTATTAATTGCGGCAGGCCTGGCTTTTTTAATTGAAAGACCCTTACAGCAGCTTTGCCGCCTCACGATCGAGGAAGATATGTACATCTGCATGATTTTGCAGAATGCTCGCCGGGCATTCCGGGGAGACCGCCCCCCGAATCATATCGCGCACCGCCTGCGCCTTAGCCGCGCCCGTGGCAATCAAAACAATCCGCTTCGCCTGCATGATGCTGTCGATGCCCATTGTCAGCGCGTAGCGCGGCATGTCGGAATCCGGGAAGAAGCGTTTGTTTGCATCCAGCGTGCTTTGCGTAAGCGCCACCTTATATGTTGTGTGCGTGAATTCTTTTGCCGGCTCGTTGAATCCGATGTGGCCGTTGTTGCCAATGCCGAGCAGCTGCAAGTCAATACCGCCTGCGTCCTTGATGCGCTTTTCATACTGTGCGCACTCCGCCTTGTCATCCGCAGCGTTGCCGTCGAGAAAATTCACGCGTGCCGAGTCAATATCCGTGTGGCGGAAAAGGTTGTCAAACATAAAAGAATAGTAGCTGTTTGGATCCTTCTGCGGCAGGTCGCAGTATTCATCAAGGTTAAAGGTGGTAACATTTCGAAAAGAAACATGCCCTGCTGCATATTCCTGCGCCATATACTGATAGGTCGGAATCGGGGAGGAGCCCGTCGCAAGGCCCAAGACGCTGTCCGGTTGTGTTTTGACCTGCTCAACGAACAGCTGGCCTACCGCCGCGCCGATTGCCTGTGCATTTTCTAAAATCTGTACGTTCATTTTGTGCCCTCCAGTTTATGATGATTTCAATACTCTAGTATAGCATATTTTGCAGAAAAGAGCTATGATTTTATGAAATCCGACGTTCACCCTTTTCGCTTATCACGAGTAGCTGTAGCTTTTAAGCGGCAATGGATGGCGCTCCAACCGGTGGAAACGGCGCAAAGCATCAGCATACTGCACAAGCAAAAAAGAATTCAATTATTTTCTAGTACATATTGACGAAAGAAACAAGCCGTGATAAAATACAAACCGAAACGATTCGAGTTTGGAGGAGCGTATGGCTGCCACGATTAAAGATATTGCACGGGAGACTGGGCTGGGCTATGCAACAATCAGCGCTTATCTCAATGGGACGAATGTGCGGCCCAAAAATAAAGAGCTGATTGAAGCTGCCATTCAAAAGCTGGGATATGTGCGCAATGAATATGCGCGCGGCTTAAAAACGCACCGATCCATGACGATTGGCGTACTGATCCCGGAATTATCCAATACATTCAGCACCCTAATCGTCAGTGAAATGGAGGATGAGCTGCGCCGGCATGGGTATGGCATCTTGGTATGTGATTGCCGGAGCGATCCCGAAATCGAGAAAACATCCCTGCGCTTTTTGGAATCGAAGATGGTTGATGGCGTGATTGTGATGCCGATTTCAACGGACGGAAAAGTTTTCGATCTGCTGCCTCAAGATTTGCCTGCGGTTGCAATCGATCGTTTCACGCTCAGCGATCGCGTTTCCCACGTGCTGATTAACAACCGAGAAATCAGCGCCAGAGCGACTAGAATGCTGACAGATCATGGGCATCGCCGGATCGCCTTAATTTCCGGTTCTGAGGGGATGTTTACTGCGGATGAACGCCGGAAGGGCTATGAGGAAGCACTGCAAATCGCCGGATGCTATGACGCTTCCCTGATCTGCCAGGGGGATTTTACGGTGGATGGCGGCTATGTAGCGATGAAGCGGATTCTTCAGGCGGAAAATGGCGTTACCGCTGTTTTTGTTACAAACTATGAAATGACGGTTGGCGCTATCATCGCTATCAATGAACTGGGCTGTAAAATCCCGGAGGACTATAGTTTCATTGGATTTGATAACCATGAGCTGAGCAAAGTGATTACGCCAAAAATCGCAACAGTCAATCAGCCGTTGCGGGAAATTGGCCGTGAAGCCGCCACTTTGCTTTTGGAACAGCTGGATGGAAAGGCAAAACGAAATATTATTTTGAATGCCGCTTTGGAAGCCGGCAGCTCGGTTCGAAAAGTGGAATAAAGAGAGGAGGGGCTTTTTTACGCAAAAACCGAAACGTTTCGAAATAAGCAAAGAATAGGAAGGGTTATGTGTTAGGAAAAATAGGATTTGGCACGTTCGGTTCTGACCGATATGATAGTGAAACCGTTGCACAGGCGGTTTATGAAGCAATCCGATGCGGCTACCGTACCTTTGACTGCGCCAGTGTATATGGGAATGAAAAGCAGATTGGAACGGTGTTCCAGCGTGCATTTGCAGCGGAACTTGTTACAAGGGAAGAAATGACTGTAATCAGCAAGGTGTGGAACGATTGCCATGGCGAGGGCGAGGTGCTTGCCAGTTGCAGGCAATCGCTCAACGATTTGGGGCTGGATTATTTAGATCTTTACATCCTGCATTGGCCGTTTCCCAACAGCCATGCGAAAGGCTGCTCTGGGGATAGCCGGAATCCATCCAGTAGGCCCTTTTTTGTTGAGGATTTTATGATCGCATGGAGGCAGATGGAGCGCTTAAAAAAGGAAGGCCTCGTGCGGGAAATTGCTGTGAGCAATATGACGATTCCAAAATTAGAGGCGATTCTACCGCTTTGTGAAATTCCTCCTTTTGCAAATGAAATGGAACTCCATCCCTCTTTTCAGCAACCGGAATTGTACAGCTACTGCAAATCACACAACATGGAAATCATTGGATTCTGCCCGCTCGGCAGCCCGAACCGACCGGAGCGTGACCGCACAGAGGGGGATATCTCTGATATTAAAATGGAGATTATTCAAGAGCTGGCCCTCCAATACCACTGTTCGCCGCAGGAGATTTGCATCAAATGGGCGGTAACACGCGGCCATACGCCAATTCCCTTTTCGGGCAATCCGATTAATATTGCCGCTAATTTAGCGGCAGCACAGGAGAAGCTTTCAGAAGAGGATATGGCCCGCATCGCATTGGCAGACCGCAATTGCCGCCTGGTAAAAGGCCAAGTGTTTCTATGGCAGGGCGCCGATGATTGGCGGGAGCTATGGGATCTGGATGGCCATTTGGCCCACTGGATATATGATGAAAACAGATGGATAAAGGAGAATGTATCATGAATGGTAAAATGATTGGGGCAACGCTGCCCGGGAACAGCACTGTAGAATTCAAGGAATTTGATATTCCAAAGCCTGGCCATGGGCAGGTATTGATTCAAACGATGGCGTCTACCATCTGCGGCAGCGATATCCGCTGTATTTATCGCGAACATACCGGCAAAGGCGCGGAGGGATACATCGACGGCACCATTGCTGGGCATGAGCCGTGCGGCATTATCATCGAGGAAGGGGAAGGGCTTCGCCGTTTTCACAAGGGCGACCGCGTGATTGTCTATCACATCAGCGGATGCGGCCTTTGCTACGATTGCCGCCGTGGCTATGCAATCTCCTGCACCTCGGAGCACCGGCAGGCCTATGGCTGGCAGCGCAATGGCGGGATGGCGCCGTATCTCCTAGCAGAAGAAAAGGATCTGATTCCGCTGCCGGATGAATTGACCTATGTGGATGGCGCGCAGGTTGCCTGTGGCTTTGGCACCGTATATGAGGCGTTGGAAAAGATCACAATCGGCGGTGACGACACCGTGTTGATTGTGGGCCTCGGCCCGGTTGGCTTGGCTGCTCTTCAGCTTGCACGCGCCATGGGCGCTGATAAGCTGATTGGCGTTGAATATGATGCGGAACGCTTGAAAATTGCGCAAGACCTCCATCTGGCTGATTATGTGTTCCAATCGAATGAGGAAACGCTGGGCAAAATCCTCTCGGTCACCGGGGGAAAGGGAGCCGAAAAAGCTGTGGACTGCTCCGCAAACGATCAGGGCAGGCAGCTCGCAATTCGCGCAACGAAAAGCTATGGAAAAATTGCATTTGTTGGAGAGGGAAACACCTGCACCTTCCAGCCCTCCCCTGACATCATACACGGCCAGAAAACGATTTACGGCAGTTGGGTAACCTCCCTTTGGCGCATGGAAGATCTTGTTGATAAATTAGTGCGCTGGAATATTCATCCGGAAGATCTCGTGACAGACCGTTTTTCACTAGAGCGCGCAGGTGACGCTTATGCGCTGATGGCAGGCGGCAAATGTGGCAAAGTGGCTGTTGTGTTCGATGAAAAGGCGGAATAACTTTTTACGATACGGAAAGGGCGGACCGGCACAATGCTTCAGCGTGTAGACTGGAAAAAGAGCCAATATCAAACACCATCTTTGCCTGCGATACCGGAAAGGGTGATGGGTAAGGCAGCATTTTCCTGCCTTACTCACCGGGATCAGGCAGAATGGACATTCCTTTTTGAAGAAATTGCATCGATTCCATCCCCCTATGCTAACAATCAGGATTTTGATTTTGATACCATCGCTCCCGACCGGTGGCGGAAGGTTGTGGTGCCGGGATCGCTTATCCTACAAGGGTTCGATATTGAAAACAATACAGAGTATTATTATCGCCGCAAAATTTCAATCCCGGATTCATTTGCCCAAAAGCGTGTGTTCCTGCGCTTTGAAGGAGTATATTCCAATGCGCGCGTATGGGTAAATAACCAGTTTTTAAAAACGCACATTGGTGGGTTTACAGCTTGGGATTGTGAAATTACTCCCTTTGCCCATGAAAAAGAAATTATGCTGGTGGTCGGAGTAACAGATGTGGAGGGGGAGCGCAAGGGCATCTGGAATCCCGAAGGAGAAAAAATCAGCAACACCGCGTGGGCAAGCTACTATGCGCATTGCAATATCGGTGGAATTCTTCGGGAGATTACGTTGTTTGCGCTCCCAAATCCTCATATTGCCCGCACCTATATTGATACGGAAATAAAGGACAATGCGCAAGCAGTTGTACATGTGGAGTGTGAAATTGAGGCTTGCGGTCAGCCTGGGTCGATCCAAGCGGAGCTTTTAACGCTGGATGGGGAACCCGTCACACAGCTGTCCGGCGAGATTAACGAGTTTTTTTTATTAAATGACACGATACAAGACACGTCAGTATTAATTCCAGATCAAAAATGGCGGCGTAAATTTCCAAAAAGTGCTGCAAACGATCAAAAATATGCCCAATTCTTTCTGCCTAATATCGCCCGGCCACATGAGGACGAAAAAAGATATGGCGTCCGTTTTTCCCTGCTTGTAAAAAATGCAAAGCTGTGGGATGCAGAGCACCCTAATCTTTATCAGCTGAAGGTTTCCCTGCATGCAGGCGGCAAAGCAATGCAAGAAAACCGCCATCTTGTCGGTATTCGGCAAATCACATATGGAGGAGATAGGGGAACAGAGCGCAACAAGGTCTATATCAATGGGCGTGAGATCAAGCTGCACGGCCTTTGCCACCACGATGTGTCTCATTTATACGGCCGTTCACTGAGCCGGGAAGAGATAGATTACGAAATTCTTACCTATAAGCAGCATAACATCAACCATATCCGAACCTCCCATTATCCTGCCAGCGATTATTTTCTGGAGGTATGCGATCGTCTGGGCATTTATGTTGAGCAGGAGAATGCCGCCTGTTTTAAAGGCGATAACGGGTTCGGGATATATAATCCACCGCAGGATTTTTTGGCCGGGTTCGCGGAAATGATTGAGGGGGCGCGAAACCATCCGTCCGTTATCATTTGGTCCTTGGCGAATGAATCCAGCTTTGAAAAAACTTATGCTTTCCGCGCGGAGTACCGCTATGTAAAGGATGTAGACCGCACACGACCGGTTATTTTCAGCTATCCGCGCACGGTGCGCACCAAGCCTCTTCCCTATGATATTTTCAGTTGGCACTATCAAAAGGTGACAGGCCGTCTGGGTAGCCACAAAATGCCAGTGCTGCATGACGAATTCGCCCATGTTTCTTGCTATAATATTGAAAACTTAAAAGAAGAAAACAGCAGCCGTGCTTTTTGGGGGGAAAGCATCCGTCGCGGTTGGGAGCGTATTTTTCATACGGACGGCGCGCTGGGCTGTGCGATCTGGGCCGGTATCGACGATGTTTTTTATTTGCCAGAGGGAACACATGAGCGGCATCAATCTCATACAAATACGAAATGTGCAGGTTACGGCGAATGGGGCTGTATTTTTGATGCATACAAGCGCTTGAAGCCCGAGGCGTATTTAACGAAAAAAGCGTTTACTCCCATTTTGCTGGATGAAAGCAAAACACGAGTCGGAAAAGAGTTGCAGTTATATATCACAAACCGGTTTGACCATGTGTGTTTAACAGAAGTGCATATAACGGTTTCAGATAAAGCCGGGCATATCCTGTATCATTCTTTCATTCATGAAGCGATTGAGCCGCACCAGAGCGGCTGGATTCGGGTGCCTATCTTGCAGGCGGAGCCCTTACATATTTGCTTCCACTATAATGGATATCTAGTGGATGAATATACGTTTCAGCCGGCCGAATTGCATCTAAAAAAGAGCGCTCCAATGATTCGGAAACGAAATTTGAGTTATCAATGGCAACAACAACACACGGATTTTACTATTTTAAGGGATGGAGAAAAGGCCGTTTCCGGGCCATTTTTAACTTTTCAAAACAGGGAAAAGCCCGCTCAAATAAGTACGGTGCGTATTCATAAAATCCGGCAATCCGAAAATCGGATTTCAGCGGAGATTGCTTGCTCCAAGCTGCAAAAATTTGCCCTTGATCTGGAATGGAGGGCGGGTCGGCTGGAAGTAGATATACGTCCCAAAAACATCTTTGCACGCAGGTTAATCGGGGGTTCCCTAGTTTTGAATTTTCATCTTTTTGATCAAGTTCATTCAATTTGTTGGCATCGGGCGGCCCCTTACTCCTGTTATCCGCCCGGTCATATTGCCCGCCCTTCGGGCACTGCATATGCGTCTGGGGGCGCGCCTAACCAATATGGAGAAAAACCGGATCACAGCTGGGAAATGGATAGAATAAATTTTTTCCTATCTGAGGATATCAACCCGCTTTATTCTGTAACAAATGATTTTAAAACGAAACGAGATAACATTTGCGACTATACAGTTTGTTTTCAAAGTGGATATCAGCTTTACATGCAGACGCAAGATTCCGGTTTCAACGCATACGTGCGTCGAGGAGAGCATGACCAGTTGCAGGTAACGCTCGGGCAGTATTATCCGGATTTGAAGTGGGGGAATTATCTCGGTAAACCTCTGCTCCCAAACCGAAAACTCCATTTTTCAATCTGCCTGAAAGAAGGCCGTGAATCGCTGTAAACGAAATAGCCGTTTGGAGAGGGAGGGAATGCACATGTATGAAAAAGAGCTCGCGGCCATTGACCGGGTGATTGCCTCCGGCAAATATAAAGATCATTGGGAGAGCCTTGCAGCGTATCCCGTACCGGAATGGTACCGGGAAGCAAAGTTTGGAGCCTTCATCCACTGGGGCGCTTATGCGGTGCCTGCCTATTTCAGCGAGTGGTATGTGCGGCTGATGTATTATCATCAGAACCCTGTTTATTGGCACCACATCCGAAAATATGGGAAGAATTATCCCTACCGCAGATTTATCGAGCAGTTTACGGCGCCGAATTTCGATGCAGAGCAAATTGTTGCCGCATTGAAGGCCGCTGGGGCCAAATATATTATGCCGGTAGGGGAGCACCATGATGGGCTGAAAATGTACGATTCTGATTTATCGGAATGGACGACAGTCCGGCAGGCGATGCATCGGGATGTGCTTAGTGAATACCGCTGTGCCTGCGAAAAACAGGGCGTAGTTTTCGCCGCATCCAGCCACCGGGCGGAGCATTATTGGTTTGTGAACGGCGCGCGAACGGTCGGCTTTGAAAACGAAGCGCTCAATCCTAATTATCAAGAGCTGTATGGCGCATGCGTAAACGTGAACCGCCGCAATAACCTGCGCACGCTGCTTCGGCAGGAGCGCGGAATTGATCCCACCCCAGAATGGTGCGAAAACTGGTTGGTTCATACAGTGGAAATGGTTGACCGCTATCAACCGGAAACGCTGTTTTTTGATTGGTGGGTATCGAATCACACCTTTCGCCCGTATTTAAAAAAATTCCTGGCCTATTATTTTAACCGTTCCCTAGAATGGGGGAAAGAGGTTTGTGTGCAATATAAGAGCGATGCGATTATGTATAACGCCTCCATCTTTGACCGGGAGCGCGGGCAGTTGGATGCCATCAGCCCATCTGTCTGGCAATCGGAAACCTCCACCGCATATAACGCATGGAGCTATTGCACGACAAATCGATGGAAAACGCCGGAGGAAATCGCCCGTGTTTTTGCTGATGTCATTTCAAAAAACGGAAATTTCGTGTTGAACATTGGTCCCAAAGCGGATGGAAGCATTTGCGATGAGGAGAAAAAGATTCTGCACGCGCTTGGGGAGTGGACCTCCCGCAACCAAGAGGCCATCTGGGGTACCTCGCCTTATAAGGTGTATGGGGAAGGCCGCCGGCTCAAATCAGGCAGTTTTCAGGAAAGGAACCACTACAGCAGCCATGATTTCCGGTATACTTATAAACCATGTCATATCTATGCGTTTGCCTTAAAGCCGAATCGGAAGGGGCAGTATCATTTGAAGGCGTTGCGACACAGTATGGATGGATTTCATTTTGTGATCAAAAACATAACCGTGCTGGGCGGTGGCCCGGCAAAGTGGGAGTTAAACGACCGGCGGCTGTGCATCCGCGTACAGGATGCGCTCCATACAAAAATGCCTTTGGTATTTGATATAGAGGTGGATTGATCGAATGAAACAGCTTTTCTATAACAAACCCGCTTTGCGCTGGAAATCGGCTTTGCCGGTTGGGAATGGCTTTACCGCCGCCATGATCTATGGCGGGAGAAGAAAAGAGAAGATTGCGTTCAACGACGTAACGCTTTGGTCTGGTTACCCCAAAGACTATGACAACCCGGAGAGCCTGCAAAGCCTAAAAGCAGTCCGTTCGCTCGTGTTTTCCGGCAAATATCGGGAGGCTACCGTGCTTGCTGAGGAAAAACTGACGGGCGGCTATAGCGAATCTTTCCTGCCGCTCGGGAACCTGGAAATCAAGCTGACAGGCGGGCTTGGGCAATATAGTCGGGCTTTAGATTTGAATCAGGCCATTTTAACGATCCAAAGCGGCGCTTTAAAGCGCACATGTTTTGCCTCAAATCCTGCGCGTGTGCTGGTTTATCAAATCACCGGCCAGCGCTTTCAGGCAGTGCTTCGTGCAAATTCTCCGCTAAAAAACGAAGTGTATGTGCAGAATGGGTTGGTCCTCTGCGGCAATGCGCCGGATTACGTAGCGCCCAACTATCTGCATGGGGAACGGCATCCGGTTGTGTATCGGCCAAATGGAAAAGGCATGGCATTCGCACTTTTTGTGCGCCCAGTGACGGACGGTCAGGTCATTGAAAAGGGAAATCGGATTGTGATCAAAGGCGCATCTTATTTAACCTTGATTTCCTCCACAGCAACCGGATTTTTAGGGTACGATCAGATGCCCTTGACGGATCGAAAGCAGGTTGTCCAGAAGGCCATGCAGCAGGTGATGGATGCCGGTACCGATGTTTCCAAGCTAAAAAAGGAGCATATCGAAGATTATAAAGCTCTTTTTAGCAGACAGGATTTTTCTCTGCACACCGATCGCTCTGGTAGAACGGATAAGCTGCTGAAGGATCCCGCCGCATTTCAGGCGGTGTGCGAGCTGCTTTACCATTATGGAAAATACTTGATGATTTCCGGCAGCCGCCGAGGTGGGCAGCCATTGAATTTGCAAGGGCAGTGGAATGCCAACATACGCCCGGCTTGGAGCAGCAATTATACGGTCAATATCAACACCCAGATGAATTATTGGGGCGCAAGCCTGTGTGGCCTTCAGGAGTGCCTAGAGCCCTATCTCAGGATGGTGCATGAGGTTTGTAAACGCGGTGAGAAAACGGCCAAGGTCAATTATGGCTGCCGCGGCTTTGCCTGCAACCACAATGTGGATTTGTGGCGCAAAACGGCTCCTGTCATAGGGGAGAGCAATTATATGTATGCGCCTCTATGCGGCGTTTGGCTGGCCAATGAAATCTATGAGCATTATCTGAACGGCGGGCTGGACGCAGAGCGTGATACCGTGCTGGAAATTGTGCGGCAGGCGGCGCTCTTTATCATGGATTATCTGGTGGAGCATGACGGCTGCTATGTCAGTTGCCCATCGGCTTCTCCGGAAGCTGTTTTTGATCGAAACGGGCGCTGCGCGCTTGGCCTACACAGCGCGTTTGAAAACGGTCTGGCGCGGCAGGCGCTTATGAACGCCGCTTCAATTGTGGAAGAGCCTTCGGAGCGGACGAAAATCCAAAATACACTCGATCATCTCCAGCCTTTTGAATATGCGCAGGAGGGCTTGAGTGAATGGAGCGGTGGAATTTCCTGCTCAGAAAAAGGGCACCGCCATTTTTCGCCGCTTTATGCGCTTTACCCTGGCCGGGTGGCCGGTGCGAAAGATCCGGAGCTCCTTTTTCAAATGCGGAAGCTGTTCGATTGCCGTCAAGCGAATAGTAAAGGGCAAATCGGGTGGAGCACCGCTTGGGCGATCTGTTTAGCGGGGCGTTTCCATGACGGCGCCACTGCGCAAAAGAATATTCAGTTATTAATCGACAAAGCGTTGTTTCGCAATCTATTCAATGTCCACTGGCCTGCTATTTTTCAAATTGACGGCAATTTTGGCTATGTTGCCGGTGTGAATGAGTGCCTGATCGGCTATCAGGATGGCGTGATTGAGCTATTACCGGCACTCCCGCCTGATTGGCGCGAAGGGAAGATGAACGGGGCTCAAATTCGTGGAGCCAGAATCGGTTTTTCTTGGAAAAACGGGCAGGTAACCCAGGTAAGCAGCGATCGTGAAATCATTCTGAGCGGCAAAAATCTTGCTAAAAATTGCCGGATTGGTGAATTGATTCGGCTGAAAGAGGGAACATGATGAAAAAATCAACAAAAAAAGGATGGAAGATCGTGGGGATTGTCTTCTGTGTAGTCATTTTGTTGTTAGCGATTGCCTGTGGCATGGTATTTGGAGGCGTTTTTACCCACAAGCCCGGTGGGCAGGATGCAGCGTGCAAAGTGCTGCAAATTACGGATGTGCACATTTTGAACAATGCAAAAAAAGATCAAAAGGCCTTTCGCACGATCACCCAGATGATTGAGGCCTCTCGCCCGGATATCATCGTAGTCACCGGCGATATCACCAGTGAGGATGAAAATATGCGGGCCTTCCGAACCTTTGGGGAGTTTATGGAGTCTTTCAAAATTCCATGGGGCTTCGTCTATGGCAACCATGATGCGGAAACACGCCGTACGCACACGAAAACACAGCTTTCGGAATACCTGGAGTCGCTGGAATATTGCTTTTTTGACCGCGGTCCAGAGGATGTAGACGGTGAAGGGAATTATTATTATAACGTCACAGACGATTCTGGAAAGATCATTATGTCCCTTATGATGATGGATAGCAATATGTACTATCGTGATCCGGTCACCGGGCAGGATGATGGATATGATTGCTTCCATGAAAATCAGATTGCATGGTATGAAAAAACCATCAAGTCCATTGCCCAAAACGTCAATGGGGATGAAAATCAGGTGGTTCCATCCCTCGCGTTTTTCCATATTCCGATGCGTGAATATCTCACCGGTTATGAGACCGCCAAAAAAAATGGAGCCATTCTCGACGGCGCGAAGCTGGAGGCGGTGTATTGCAGCAACCATGATGACGAAATGTTTGAAACCATGAAACGGCTCGGCAGCACAAAAGGGTGCTTTGCCGGGCACGACCACATGAATAATTACACGGTCGATTATCAGGGGATTCGGCTGGCGTACGGCTATTCCTGCGATCACAATATCTATCTGGTTCCGCAAAAGGGCGGCAAGCTGATTTATATCTATCCGGACGGTAGCTTCACCCAGCAGGGAATCTATCGTTATTTTGGGATTGGAAACTTATGCTATGGTAAGGAATTTTGATGATGTTTACAACGTATGACTACACCCGAACGCTGATGCTAAAGCTAGATCTTGCCATCCCGGAGCCGGGAGGCGGCTGCCGCGTGATGTGTACCTTTGATCAGGCCCTTGAAATGGTAAAGCAGATCGACCGGATCATGCCGGGCTATCAAAAGGTGATCTATTTAGTCGGCTGGCAATACAATGGGCATGACGACCGGTACCCTGAATTTTTTGAAGTAAATGAGCATTTGAAAAGCCCGAAGGACGCCACCGCAAGGGAAAGCCTGCTCCGCCTTGTGGAAACGGCAAAAAACTACCACACCGTAATCAGTTATCATATCAACCTCTCCGACGCCTATCCGGAAAGCGCGCTCTGGCAGGAATATCTGGATCACGGACTGATTCTATGCGGGAGAAACGGACAGCCCAAACCGACCGGGGTCTGGAACGGCAGGAAGGCCTATCAGGTTCGTTTGGAGCAGGAGTGGAAAAGCGGCTATTTTCAGAAGCGGGTGGATCGCTTGCTGGAACTGCTCCCGATCGAGGAAGCTGGAACCATACATATCGACGCATTTTTCGTCCGCCGGGGTAAAAGCACCTCCATCCCGCGTGAAAAGTTGGCCCGCCGCAACATGATCGCATATTTTAACCGCCGTGGGGTCGAAGTGACTTCCGAATTTATCTACCGGGAATGGCAGTCAGGGATACGCGTCCACTTCGGCAAAAGCGATACGATCGGCCTGATTAGCGCTTTCTGGAACCCCGTTTTCAGCCCGAGAGATATTTTGCGTTATCCCGCCGCTGCGGTTGGGTTTGGGGAGCAATGCAACGCACTCACACCGTTTCAATCGCTCGAATGGCTGATTTATGGAAATATGCATGGAGAAGATTTGCTGCATCCGGAGGATTCTGAGTGGCCGCAGAAGTTCCTGAAGCGTTTTATCACCTATACGGTGCCGCATTACTACCTGAATCAATTTACACGACTCAAAATCAAAGGGATTGGCAAATCGATCCGCCTCCTGCATTCAGACGGTGTTGTTTCCTTTGCGAGGGAAAAGCGGATTGAGCAAAACGGCTGTGTTTTAAAATGCGGAAATGATCTCTGCCTGCCGGAAGCGGTGCGTTCCGGCTCTTATCTGGCCTATTCCGAAACAGGGGGAGAGCAGGTTTGGCATCTAGCGGGCCGTACAGCGCGCGTTTACCGTTTGACTGCTGACGGAAGATCAGAACAGTATGATGCGGTAAATATTGCCGATGGAAAAATTCATTACCTGACACAGCCGGAAACGGCTTATCAAATTGAGGTGGATATATGATTGAGGCAAAAGCGTTTGGTATTTGCCCAGGGATTGAGATCGCTGAAGCGCTCACCAAAATGCTGAAACAGCTTAAAACAGAAGAGCAGCCCTGCACAGTCGTTTTTGAAAAAGGAATTTATTATATCTCCGCTGAAAAGCTGCCCGTTCGAAAAATGTATGTTACCAATACGGTTGGCGATAACGAGTGGCGTCCGGGAGAGGCTCCGCACGAAAACCGCGCGGGATTTTTGTTGGAAGGCTTACGGCAGGTAACGCTGGAGGGTAACGGCGCGGAATTTATTCTCCTAGGCCAGGCAACCAATATAGCACTGCTCAACTGTACTGATGTGGTTATCCGCAATCTCCGCATCACTTCTTTTCAGCCGGATATGCATGAGCTGACAGTGGTGAAAACCGGCCCATTTTACGCCGATTTTCAATTGGATGCGGAAAGCCAATATACCAAAACTCAGAAGGGCTATTGTTTCATTGGAGAAGGGTATTGCACAGAGTTTCTCGATTCCCGCACCACAGCACACTGGATTGGGAAGATAAACGGAAAGGATCTCGGCAATTTAAAGCGGACAGGGCATCCATTTTGCAGCGCGGTAAGGATGCGGGAGCAAAAGGATCATCTTTTCCGCATCTATGATCCCGCCGCCTTGCGCTTTAAAAAAGGGGATCGTTATGAGCTGTTTGACGTTCGCCGCAAATATAACGGTATTTTTATTGACCAATGCCAACATATCAGGCTGGATGGAATTGAACAGAATTTCAACTATGGCCTTGCTCTGGTCGCGCAAAACAGCGATACGCTTACCTTTTCCAACCTTCGATTTGCCCCGCGGAAAGAGGGACCGCGCTTAATGGCATCCGTCGCTGATTTTATTCAGATCTGTATGTGCCGCGGGCAGGTGACGATCCGGGACAGCATTTTTGAAGGCGCAGGTGACGATTGCCTGAACGCGCATGGCATCCATTTTAAGATCGTGAAAAAAGAGGGGAATACGATCACCGTTCGGTTCATGCATCCGCAGTCTCATGGTTTCAATCCTCTGCGCATAGGAGACCGGATCACTTATGTAGACCCCGATACGCTTCTGTGCAGCGGGGAATCGGAAATCCTCTCCAGTGAACAAATCGACGAATACCAGATTCTTCTGCATCTGAACGGTCCGGCAAAGGCGGAGTGCGGCGCCGTAATTGAAGATATTGACGCAGCTCCAGATTTGACCTTTGAAGGGAACCGACTCGACCGAATTATTACGCGGGGGCTTCTCCTAACAATACGCGGAAGGGTGCGAATTCGTAATAACCAGTTTATCCATACAACGATGAATAATATCCTCATCAGTGACGATGCCAAAAGTTGGTATGAAAGCGGATGCGTCCGGGATGTTGTGATTGAAAAAAATGAGTTTCTGGCATGCCCGGAGCACACCGTTTCGATCAAGCCGGAAAACAAAAGGCACGCGGGTGCTGTCCATTCGGGGATCGTGATCCGAAACAACACCATTCTTACCCCGTCTTATCAGATCAAATCGGCGGATCGGGTTGCCATTTATAAAAACAACAACCACCGGGCAGCAAAAATGAAAATAACGAACAGCTCCGTCTCAGAGCAGAAAGGGTGAATATGTTTGGCTCGGAAAATCAGTAAAAAAGCAAAAAAGGTGTTAGCGGTTATTTTGGCATTCCTCATCGGGTTGATGGCAATTATAGGAGGATTCAACATTTATTTCTCTGTGATTGGAAAGCAGAAGCAATATGGCACGGCATCAGGAGAGTTCTGGAGCCCGAATCAAACTTTTCAGCTGGAGGATATTCCGGCAATCGAACTTGGAAATAAAGATTTTAAAATCCTAGTGATCACAGATATTCACCTAAAAAATCACGCAACGTTTGCCGCTTTTTTAGGTGTCAATTACGTTTTGGACTGGGCCGGTAGCATTGCGCTCAACCGGATGGTAGAGGAAGTTCAGCCGGATTTAATGCTCGTCCTCGGCGATACGACCCTTACTGCTCGCAATGACATTGAATATGAGCGCTTTGTCCGGCAGATGGATCGCTATGAGGTGCCTTGGGCCTGCGTATTTGGTAATCATGATGATGAGGGGCGCGCTGATAAGGCAAAGCTTGTGGATATTCTTTTAACAAGTAAAAATGGATTGTTTGAATATGGCCCATCTGATCTGCATGGAGCCGGCAATTATGTAATCCGTTTGACGCGTGACGGCAAAACAGAGCAGGCCCTCTTCCTAATGGATAGCGGCAGCAGCCTGGAATTCCCGGAGAAAACGGACGGTATCAATGAAAATCAGGTTGCTTGGTATCAATGGAATATGGAGGGCTTCAAAGCAGCGGAGGGCGGCTATCCGAAAAATATGTCCTTTTTCCATATTCCTCTTCCGGTTTATTCGGAGCTGGATTCGTTTGTACAGGGAGAGCGTGCAGAGGATTCCTGCCCTAGCAATACGGATGGCGGCCTGATTAGCGCGATGCAGCGATTGAACGGCACACATCTCTTCGCCGCGCATGACCATAACAATAATTTTATTGCAGAGAAAGATGGGCTAAAGATTTGCTACGCGATGAAAAGCTCCTATAATTGTTATTTTAAATTTGGCATGACAGGCGGAACATTGCTGACGGTTCATCCGGATCATCAGGTTACGGAAGAACTGATTTATTTTTAAACGGAGGGGGGATTCCGATGAAGGCGGCACGCGTATTTGAGAAGGAATTGATGATCCCGACCTATGATGTTGGCAAAGAAGAAAAAAATCCCATGTTTTTTGAAAAACGGGTTTACCAGGGCAGCTCCGGCAGGGTGTATCCCAATCCCGTGATTGAAAAGATTGAGGATGTCAAAAAAGATCGCGTATACCGAGCGGTCATCTTGGAGAACGATTATGTGGAAGTAACCGTGCTGCCGGAGCTTGGCGGACGGATCTATTCTGCGCGGGATAAATCTAACGGATATGATTTTGTTTATCGCAATCACGTCATCAAGCCGGCACTGGTTGGCCTGCTGGGGCCATGGATCAGCGGCGGCATTGAATTCAACTGGCCGCAGCACCATCGCCCTTCCACCTATATGCCGGTGCGCCATCAGATCAAAAATAATCTGGATGGCAGCGCTTGCGTTACGGTTGGGGAAACGGAAAATATGTTTGGTCTCAAAGCCCTAACGGAAATCCGACTCTATCCAGATGCGGTTTATATCGAAATTCACACCCGGATATTCAACTATGGCAGCCTGCCGCAAACCTTTCTGTGGTGGGCAAATCCGGCTTATGCCGTTAATGAAAATACGGCGACCATCATGCCGCCTGATGTAACAGCAGTGTTGGATCACGGCAAGCGCGCGGTCAGCGAATATCCGATTGCAAAGGGCACTTATTATAAAATGGATTATTCCGACGGCATTGATATTTCCAGATATAAAAACATTCCCGTTCCAACTTCGTTTATGGCGTATAAATCCAATTTCGATTTTATCGGCGGCTATGATTACGGAAAGCAGGCGGGCCTGCTCCATGTAGCGGATCATCATATCGCGCCCGGAAAAAAGCAATGGACTTGGGGCTGCGGCGATTTTGGCAGAGCCTGGGATCGGAATTTAACCGATGAGGACGGGCCGTATGTGGAATTGATGACGGGCTGCTTTACGGACAACCAGCCGGATTTTACCTTTATCCAGCCGCATGAAGAAAAGAGCTTTACCCAATATTTCATGCCTTATCGTGCGGTCGGACGCATCAGCAATGCCAACCGTGATTTTTGTTTCGGCACAGAGGGTGGAAAATTAACGCTCTATGCGGCCCGGGCGCACCAAAATATTCAAATTACCGCAACATGCGGCGAAGTTTCTCATTCGGCCACCGTCGGCCTGCTGCCCGGAGAGGTGTTCGAGATAGAGGGGGTCACAGATGAGGCTGATATCTGCCTTACATACGATGGTAGCCAGCTTCGCTTTTCCCCCCAGATGGTTGAAAAATTTGAGATACCAGCCCCTGCTACCGCCTGCCCGCCGCCCTCTGAATGTCAGACAGTGGAAGAGCTTTATTTATTCGGGCTGCATATTGAACAATACCGGCACGCAACACGCCGACCTGAGGATTATTATTTAGAAGGGCTCAGGCGGGATGCAACCGATATCCGCCTCAACAGCGCATATGGCCTTTTGCTGCTGCGCTGCGGCCAGTTTGAAGCATGCAAGCCGTATTTCAAGCAGGCAATTTCAAAAATGACAGTCAAAAATCCAAATCCACCTGCTACAGATCCCTTTTTTTATTTAGCAATTGCTGAGCTGCTAACAGGAAACCGCATCCAGGCCTATGATCTGTTTTATAAATGCCTTTGGAGCAATGAGCATAAAAACAGCGCGTGTTATTACCTGGGGGCACTCGCATATGCGCAAGGACGTTGGGAACAGGCGCTTAGCTTTGCGCAGCAGAGTCTTGCATGCGGCGCGTCCGATACGCGGGCGCGCATGCTCCTTGCCCTTTCACTCAAGCGGCTGAAGCGTTTTGAGAAAACGGCGGAGCAGCTTCAGAAGATCAGGGAAGAGGATCCCTTTGATTTACCATCCCGATTCGAACTCCAGGAGGATCTTTCTTTCCTGATGGGAAGTAACCTGACGGAAATCACGCAGGCGGCTTCATTTTATTTCTTGCTTCGGGAATATGGCTGTGCGGAAGCTCTGCTTTCTGCATGGCGGAGCCAAAATAAGGAGAATCCGCTCATCTCCTTTTATATCGTTTATGCCCAGGATAAAGCCCATAAGCCCTGCCATGAGGAAATCAAGCGTGCCGCATCGTGCAAAAATGCAATCTGCTTTCCCAATCAGCTGATGGATATTGTGGTGCTCCATCAGGCCAATGCACTGGAAGAAACCGCACTGGCCCATTATTACCTTGGAAACCTGTTTTACGATAAAAGGCAATATGAGCTGGCGCGCAGCCATTGGCTTGCTTCAGAACGCCTTGACCCAAAATTCCCGACGGTGAAGCGCAACCTATCCCTTTATTTCTATAACAAGGCGCATGATCCAGAGAAAGCGCTTTCTTATATGGAGCAAGCCTGGGCGCTCGACCAAACGGACAGCCGGATTTTACTGGAGCTGAGCCAGCTCTACCAGCTGACCGGAAAGACGGATTCTTTTCTCCTTGAGCTTTTGCAGAAATATGATTCCGTCATGGTGCAGCGCGACGACCTCTATACGGAATATCTCCGCTTGGTGCTGAAGGCTGGCGAGGCAGAGCGCGCCGAACAGATGATCCAAGCGCGGAACTTCCACCCCTGGGAGGGCGGAGAAGGCAAGGTAACCCGCCTTTATAAAGAGATTAAATGCGCCTGTGCCGAGCAGCTGGCGGCAGCCGGTGATTTCGAAAACGCGATGAAAAAATACCGTGAGGCACTGTCCTTCCCGGAAAATCTCGGCGAGGGCAAGCTGATTTTAGATACCAACAACGATGTTTATTACCGAATGGGCGAGCTTGCCGAAACAAATAGGGATTCCAAGTACGCGGAGGCCTGCTATCGGATGGCTGCGCAAGGAGATTCCTCTGTTTCCGACGATATGTATTATAACGATAACCCGGCAGACTATGTTTTTTATCAGGCGCTTGCTTTTCGCAAGCTCGGCATGGAAGACCAAACGCGGAAAATAAAACAGCAGTTTGAAGCATACTGCCGAAGCCATGAAAACAGGGAAGTAGTGATCGATTATTTCGCCGTATCCCTGCCGGATTTGTTAATCTGGGAGCAGGATATCAACCAGCGTAACAGGGAGTTTTGCCGCTATATCCAATCCTTGGCGGATCGATTGTGAGGTAAGCAATTTGGAAATTAGAAAAGATGGTTTTTTTATCAACGGCAAGCCCTTTCGGCTATTTTCCGGCGCGATGCACTACTTTCGAGTTCCACGCGCCTATTGGGGAGACCGCTTTGCAAAAATGCGGGCTGCGGGCTTCAACTGCGTAGAAACAGTAATGTGCTGGAACCTCCATGAGCCTCATGAGGGGGAGTTCTGCTTTGGGGGAGGCCTCGACATTGCGGCTTATTGCCGCACCGCAGCGGAATATGGCCTGTATGTTATCATTCGACCTGGTCCGTATACCTGCGGAGAATGGGATTTTGGCGGATTTCCGGCATGGCTGCTGAAAGATCACAATTTGCGCCTTCGGTGTGATGAACCTATTTTCATGCAAAAGGTCGATGCCTATTTCAAACGGGTGTTTCAAGAGATCAGCCCGCTACAGGATACAAATGGCGGCAATATTATCGCCTTGCAGATTGAAAACGAATATGGCTCTTACGGAAATGACAAAGCGTATCTCAACCATCTGAGAGAGATCATGCTGCAATACGGGGCTCAGGTGCCCTTCTTCACTTCGGATGGAAATAACGGGAACATGTTATCCGGCGGGACGCTCCCAGATGCTTATAAAACGCTGAATTTTGGATCGCATGCGAAAACCGCCTTCGATATTTTAAAACAGATACAGCCCGACCTGCCCAAAACGTGCATGGAATTCTGGTGCGGCTGGTTTGACCATTTCGGCGAGCGTCACCACAGGCGAAACGCCAGTCAGGTTGCGCGGGAAATGAAAGAATTGATTGACCAAAATGCAAATTTAAATATTTATATGTTTCATGGTGGCACCAATTTTCATTTTTGGGCCGGCGCTAATTTTGGGCGAACCTATCAGCCAACCGTAACTAGCTATGATGATGCGGCTCTACTCAATGAATACGGTGATTACACGCCCGCCTATTTCAAGGTGCGCGAATTGCTCCATCACGCGCAAAACCTTCCGATGAAACAGGCGCTCCCGCCCCGCCCAAAGCTACAACGCATCGGGAGTGTTCCGCTAACGCACTATGCGCCGCTGTGGGAAAGCTGCGACCGGATTGGCCGGCGGCATCACACACAGCATCCGGAGAGCATGGAGCACTTTGGCCAGAATTTTGGCTATATTCTCTATCGCAAAGAGCTGGAGGGCAATTATTCCGCCCAAACGCTTTTTGTGGAAGGCGTTCACGATATTGCTTATCTACGTATTAACGGTAAAGTGGTAAAAAAATATGACCGTACCCGAAATGGTAAGAGGAAAAATAACGATGGTTTTACCTGTTGGATTCCCGCCTTTCACGGTAAATGCCTAATTGAGATCTTAGTAGAAGGGATGGGGCGCGTCAATTATGGCCCTTATTTGGCGGACCGCAAGGGCATTCAACGAGTCCGCCTCGGCATGCAGCTGCTCTTTGGCTGGGAGGTCTATACCCTTCCCATGGAAAATCTCAGCCAGCTCTCCTTTGTGCCGGAAGGAGCGGATGGAAGGCCAGGTTTCCGAAAGGGAACCTTTTCCGCTCGCACGGATGCGGATTGTTTCGTGGATATGAAAGGATTTAAAAAAGGAATCGTGCTCGTCAACGGCGTCAACATCGGCCGCTACTGGAGCCGTGGCCCACAGCGCACGCTTTATTTACCAGCGCCGTTTTTAAAGGAGAGGAATGAAATTATCATTCTCGATCAGGAGGGCTCCGCACCTTCTGAAGTCCCAATTATTGATCGCCATATGCTTGGATAAAACAAATGGGGAGGAAGCGCTTGATGAAAAAGGGAAGGATCATTTCCAGCATGCTTGTGTTAATAATGGCGTCCGGTTTCGTTCTGTCCGGATGCGGCAAGGCCGACGCCAAATATTTTGCGAAGGTATCTCAATATTCATTCTGGGATAATCAAGGAGCCGAGTCTATTCCACAATATCAATATTATCACATCATGGATCAGTTTTTAAGCCGCGGAACCGTTCAAGATGGGAAACTGGTTGATAGCGAGGGCAAAACGCTCAAAGTTTTGTTTCTCGGTTGGGATGGCGTCCGCGCGGACGCGATAGCAAACCTGTTTTACGATGCAAATTGCTTTGATACCAACGGCCATAACTATGAAGCGGCTTCCTACAGCGGCCTGCACAGGCTGAAAAAAACAGGAGGATTATATTTGGCCTATGCCGGCGGGGAAAAGGGGACCGAGAGCGCGCAGGAAACCTCTACCTGCGCGGGCTGGACGAGCGAACTCACCGGGGGATGGAAAACGCTCCATGGCGTTGACAGCAATAATGACGTAAAAAAAGCGGACGTGGATACCATCATGTTGAAATATGCAAAGTTGGGCGTGGCGACTGGGTTTGCGTTTGATTGGGGCGAATATTTTGATGTTACGCTAAAAAACGAAGTGCAATATATCATGGAGCACCCTGATTTGCCAGTGACCTATCGTGATATTGACCGCCCGCGCGCAGGCAATGTGAACGAGATGCTGAAAAACGAAGGGAAAAAGAAAGAAAAAGAGCTCAATGCACCGCTTGAGGCCTACAATGCCGTGGCAATGGAGGTAGGGGAAATTTCAAAGCAATGCGCCTATGATATTTCCATGCGCGACTATCTGCTTGGCCGTATGGAGAAAGGCGACACCATTGTGGCAGGTGTTTTCCATAGGCCGGACAGCAACGGCCATCTGGCAGGTTTCGCAAATGAGAACCCTCATTATGTGAACGCAGTGCGCAATGCCGACCTTTATCTCTGCGACCTGCTGGATGCGGTAGAGCAGCGGGAGAAGCAGTTTAATGAAAAATGGCTTGTCCTCGTTGCGGCGGACCACGGCGGGAGCAAGCAAGGGCATGGGAAGCAGGTGGCGGAGCACCGCACAATTTGGATGGCATGCAACTATCCGGTAGAGCAAAAATATTTCGGCGTCCATTATAATGGCTTTCAAGAAGAACGGTAGGCGGTGAAGGCTTTCTTCCGGCATCTTCAATAGTTTGCTTTCTGGAGTGTGCATAATGAAAATTAGAAAAAATGACTTAACCGTATCCTTCTCACCAAAAAACCGGAAATATGAAATCAATTATAAAGGGTTTTCCTGGGTCAACGAGGGCCGGCCGCCCTATATCATAATCCGGCATAAAATAGGAAGAAACTACGCCCATACGATCCGAACCTTCGGATGCGCGTTAGAAAAACAGTTTTCCTGCGTGGATAACCGCATCACTGCACGATATAGCGGCTTTTGGGCATTCGGGAGAAGATTACCGTTTACACTCGTCTGTATGGCGGAAATCACAGATCGGAATACAGTGGTATTTTCGATCAAGGCGGAAAACGAAAGTGAAATGGATATTTCTGCGGTTTATTTCCCGGGGCCTTTTGATGCGAAGCAAAAAGGCGGCAGCACCTATGCGGTCGATACCATGCGGCAGGGCTTTTTAATGCCGGATGGATACAAAAATAACTTTCTCTCCACCATTGGCTTTGCCAACTATCCCCGGCGTATCAATACAGGGGATTGCTATCTGCCTTTTTGGGGAAGAGTAAGTGGGAATAATGGGTTTTGCGCGATTGTGGAAACTCCGTTTGATGCTGCTATGTTCTCCTGTTTTGGGAAAAATTTATCTTTCTTGAATTCAGTTCACTGGTATTCCTCTCTAGGGCGGCTCAATTATGAACGAAAAATCCGTTTTGTGTTCCACGACAAATGCGACTATAACACGCTGGCGAAGGATTATCGGGCATATGTAGCGGAACAGGGGCGTTTGGTGACTCTACAGGATAAGATTGCGCAAAATGAAAATGTGAAAAATATCATCGGCGCTCCTGTTTTGCACTGCCGAACCTTTTCCAACGTTCATCCCAAATCCGGATTTTATCAAAAAGACGGGGAGAACCGAAAACTGTTTGCCTCCTTTGAAAAGCGTGCGCAGCAGTATCAGGCGTTAAAGGCCGCCGGGCTGAAACAGCTTTATATCCACACAGATGGATGGGGAGAGCAAGGGTACGATAACAACCATCCCTATATCCTTCCGCCATGTCCCGAGGCGGGCGGATATGAAGGCATGAAGAGATTATCGGAAACTTGCCGTAAACTGGGCTATGTATTTGCAATTCATGATCAATATAGGGATTTTTATTACACTGGAAAAAAATTTGATATCCAAAAAGCGGTCACTAAAATAGATGGGATCCATTTTTATTGCGATTATTGGGATGGCGGCCCTCATACCTGGCTTTGTGCTTCGCAGGCCCCAGAGTTTGTAGAAACAACTTATAAGGCGCTTGCAGAGCATGGCGTTGATATCCAGGGAGCATATTTAGACGTGTTTTCCATTGTGGCAGGTGATGAATGCTTCCACCCGAATCACCGGATTACTCGAGAGGAAAGCATCCGCTTTCGCGGACAATGCTTTGATCTACTGACGAAACGAGGGATCATCCCGTCTTCTGAAGAGCCGGGAGACTTCCTCCTGGATAAATTGGCCCTTGTCCATCACGGACCATATATGCTGCGGCCTCAGGAACGAGGTCAGGCTGTGGGAATCCCGGTGCCGATTTTAAGCCTTGTATATCATGATTGTATTATGATTCCCTGGTTGTCAAAAGGAACAGGAGGATGGGGGATTCCAAATGGAGACAGCGCAAAATTGCATTGTATTTTGAATGCCGGAATGCCTTATTTTGACCCCTTAGACGATCATGATGATTTGATCCCATCGGAAGCGTTAGAGAAAGAGATTGCCCGTGTGCAGCAATTAGCATGCATCCAGGCAAAACTTTTTGACTGTGAAATGATTCAACACCGCTTTTTGGATCATTCGCTACGCAGGCAACAAGCCGTTTATTCAGATGGAACGGTTATTACAGTAGATTTTGAACGCAATACCTATAGTATCCGCAGGGTTGAGCAAAATTAGATTTGCCGATATGCAAAAAATGCTCAATCGGAAATGGATTTTACAAATAACCACGGTGCAGGCTACGGGGAAAGCGTATGGAAATCACTGCCAATAGATATATCAAGAATGATGGTACTCTCGACCCCTTCCATTGGTCATCTGGGGTTGCATCAAAAAAAGAAATTGATTATTTTCTTGCACTGAATGGAATCAATATGCCTTTGGCTATTGTAGGAACAGAAGCAGTATGGTATGATGCATCAAAAGCGATCGAATTTTTTACCAAGGATGCATTGGTTTTCTTTCTGCTTGTCAAAAAAGGCATCAATTCAAATCATCCCTTCGGCTTTGGGGTTCTAACATGTAACCGATAAATTTATATCAAGGGGGAAATATAGTATGAAAACTGATGCGATTTTCCAAAAAGCAAAGGAGGGGCTTATCCGGCTCAAACTCCACTGGAAAACACCACCGGACGGCTATTTTGTTAATTACCGAGAGTTCCTGAATCTTGCGCTTGGCAGCGGCTCCCTATCCTTCCTCAGCGTTATTATCAGCTGGACGACGATCGCAATCAATATCCCGATGATGATCAGTTATTTTAAGGTTTCTACCGGCTTTATTTTTGTAGCTGGAATCATCGCTTCTGTGCTGGGTTTAATTCGAGCTCCCATCCTATCCATGCTGATTGATAATTCTAATTATAAAAAAGGGAAATTTAAGCCCTTTTTGCCGTGGAGCTCGATTCTTACCGTTCTGTGTTTTACATTTATACCGTTCATTCCGGAAAGCTGGATTGCACAGGCCTTCTTTAGCTTTGATATCCCCGCGATGCCGGTATTCGGCGTTGCGGCGTCACACATTGACGTAACGGTTGGCACCGCTGTGATGTTCCTCCTGATTCAGCTCGGCACCTTTTTCTATACCCTCTTGACCCAATGCTTACAGGGAATCGAGCAAACGATCTCACCGGTTTCGCAGGAGCGTGCAAACATCGGCGCTTTTAAAGGGCTTATTTCCAATCTGCCCAGTTCCATTGTCAATATCATTATTCCTCTGGTCGCGGGCATTTTCTTTGCTGGTGAGAAAGACCCAATGAATAACATCATGCTCTACCGGTGGGCGTTCCCGATTTGCGGTATCGGAGGCATTTTATTCGTTTTCTTTGCCTACTTCGGCACGGAGGAACGCACCGTCGTACATAAACAATATGTTGCAAAGGTGAAATTTACCGAGGGCGCAAAGCAGCTTCTGACCAATAAATATTTCTGGATTATCACGATTTTCTCTATTGCCGTCGGTGTGCGCGGCAATATCAATATGTATTTGTGGATTTGTAATTATGCCATCGGCGGGCAGAACGGCGCCTTTGTGCTGACCATCTGCAATATGCTGCTCAACAATGCCCTGATTCCTGGCATGCTCTTAGGGCCCTTTTTGATCAAAAAAATGGGCAAACGAAATGTGATGATCCTTTCCACAATTGGCTTTACGATCATGGCCTTTATGCAGCTGTTTACCCTCCACAGCCCATATCTCATGCTGGTTGCGATCTTTTTCCAAAACCTGTTTAACGGACTGAGCTATATTTCCGCCATTATGGTTCCGGATGTGTTGGATTATCAGCAGTGGAAAACCGGAAAACGCTTGGAGGGATTTTGGCAGAATTTAAATAACTTCATCATGACGCTTTTTGGCTTTTTCACCAGCGCGCTGATGCCGATTTTCATGTCCTTTGGCGGCGTGGGTTTCGGCGATAATATCGATATTGCCCTGAAAAATCCTCAAATCATGCAGGCCACATTTAGAAGCGTTACCTGGCTTGGGATTATCGCCTCTGTAATCTGTGTGATTCCGGTCTTATTTTATGACCTTTCTGAAAAGAAACACGCAGATTATATACGGGCGCTGAAAATTCGGGCTGCCGTGCGAAACTATAAAGACCATACGATGGGGGAGGACGATATCAAGAATATAAAAACAATCTCCGAATACGCAAAGGTGGAAAATAACGCCCTGCTTTTGCAAGAGTTGGCGGAGCACAGCTGTATCGAAGCGATCCTGCAAAGCGAGAGCTGTAAATAACACGGAGGGCTGTATGGTGAAAACAAAATCTAAAAAAATATTGATAGTGGTGCTTTCCACCATCCTCTCAATTGTGATGGTAGTCGTCCTTCTATTGTTTTTCCCTTTAATGGGTAAAAAGCATACAGAAGTGTGGAGTGCAAAGCAGGAATTCAAGCTAGATCAGCTTCAAACCGTAGAAAAAAACTCAAATCAGGATTTTAAAATATTGCTTTTAACCGATACGCAGCTTTGGATGAATCCCAAAGATAACAAGGCGTGCTACGATCAGATTCGCAAACTGGTCGCACAAACAACACCGGATCTGATTGCAACAGTGGGCGATAATGTATCCGGCGTTACCTCTCGCTTTCTGCTAAAGGAATGGATCGATGTGATGGATTCGTTTCAAATTCCGTGGGCGCCTGTGTTTGGCAACCATGATAGTGAAATTCCGATGACCACCTTAAACTGGCAGGGCGATCAGCTCCTCAAATCAGAATATTGCCTGTTTCAAAAAGGACCGTCCAATCTGTATGGATGCGGAAATTATGCAGTGAATATTACAGAAAAAGGGGAGCCTATCTACACGCTTTTCCTGTTGGATAGCGGCAGATATTATGAATATGAAGATGGTTCAAAGCGTGAAATATACATGGGGTATGAACAGATTGCCTGGTATGAATGGAATGTGAAGGGAATAGAAAAAGCGGCGGGACGTTTGATTCCATCCATGACGTTTTCCCATTTTGCACTGCCTGAGATGCGTCAGGCAGTTGAGAAAAACGGTATTTATAACGAATCAGACAAAAGCTATACCATTTCTGATGCGTATGGATTTGGTAAATGCGCTTATCTGCCAGGAGTTTCTCCGGTTAATTCCGGATTTTTTGATCAATGCCTCGCTCTAGGCTCCACAACACACATTTTCTGCGGGCACGACCATGAAAACAACGCCAGCATTACCCATCAGGGGATTACGATGACTTATGGGCTGAAAACGGGGCCCTCTCCCGCGCCATGGAATTCTGCCGAAGAAACAGGCGGTACTATCATAACAATTCATACCGCGAGCAATCAGACAGCCTCTGTGGACGTTCAACATATTCCCATTTCATAAAATATGCAAAACGGCGGTGATTTGCCGCCGTTTTGTTTTCAAAATGCGATCGCTTCGAGCCAGTATGCGGCATATTGCGCACTTGTTTTCTCCATTATCATTGCGGTATAATAGCTTCAAACAGAGTTTGAAGCATTGGAAAAATGCCTGTCAGCGTGAAACGCCTCCTGCCGCAGAGCGGCAAC